>Ga0310786_10000826_pt1 | contig 49450 bp, 36 predicted proteins | sample AusTroGonzalo_MG_FD_203881 | JGI IMG/M metagenome (GOLD analysis project Ga0310786, IMG submission 203881) | Bovine rumen microbial communities from tropical cattle in Woodstock, Queensland, Australia - Gonzalo_03 (v2) (version 2) | ecosystem: Host-associated > Mammals > Digestive system >...
TATTTACCGTCTGATACTTCTTGTTAACAATGTCGTCTACAATACTATCGGCAATGTTTTTCCGTTTTGAAAGGAAAGTATCCATAATTTGTTATTATCGTTAGTTCATTTATTTTAGTCCAAAATTACAAATTTCTCTGTATAGTACCTACTCTTTTAATAATAATTATATGTTTCATCGCAAATTCTTGTATTTTTTAATTTTTCAAACACTTACTTGGAGAATTGACGACTCTGTACCTTTCCTTGTTTACGAACTCTTTTTATTTTCATATTACAATTTGCATTAACTTAGTACCATGTTAAGAATTTCATGCAAAGATAGTAGAAAGCATTCATAAACGTATATTTAAAAGCGTTTCAAATCCACGACAAAAGACATAATTCTGACAAGTAAAGAAATTGCACTGCGTTGGTTATGAGCAGTTTGGCAGTAATCAACAAACTCTCAGAATTGAAACGCTCACGATTTGCACGAAGTCGCCTTCTTATACACAATCGCATAATTTCGCATGAAAGCGACGTGTTACCTTATAATAAATTCTCGGTGACATGTTATCGTCTTTTCTTTAGCTATTTAGTATGGAACTGACAATATCATTTGCTATCATATACTTTTCTTTATAAATATTTTGTTATTTAAAAAAAATATAGTAATTTTGCGACATTATTAAAGGTTTAGATGATATGTTTCAAAGATTACAAGAAAATCCTACTATTAATGGAATAATGTGTGTTCCATATAGTAACATTATGCGTAATGACAATGCAAGACAACGTTGCATAGATGTATTAGGTAATATTATCCCCAATGAAGCGGTTATTGTGTATTCACCTTCTGATGATGGAATAGTGGTTCTTGGGTATTACATACTCAACAATCAAAATATAACAGAGTCTGTTTTTTACAATGCACTTAGGGATAATTCAATAAATTCACACGGAATAGATTGTCATCAATCTTTTTTAAATGCTGAATGTCATAAAATTCAAGAATGGGTATTTGATGTTTCATTAAACAACAAGCAACATCTATATCACATTTTTTCAATTATGATTTCATCTATAGAAACTCATGAGAGATTAACGATTTTGTGGTGTGAAAGTGGTTTTAATGACATAATATACTATCCAATAGACAACGAGAACAATAACCATTTCTATCCACTTGCTGAATATTATTTTTCAGGGACATTTTATTCTATTATAATAGAGCAGCCAAACCAATGACTGCTTACATTGTATAGATATTCATTTATACTATTTACTTCCAACAGGTATATAGTTCCCAATTTTTTCATAATCGTAAACAATTAGTTCTACTTCTCGTCACATTTCATTACTATGTTGTAGATAGAACCTATTCTTAAGGTCCTGGTTGTTCATATTCTCATTAGCGTAATTATCTATTACATACATTGGTGCTTCACCTATAATTCCTTGGATTTTCGTCAATTGTTCCTGTATATATTCATTATTTATTTTGTATCGCTCGATAGCAGTACTAAACTGAATAGTGTCATTTTTCAGGTCGTCATCAAGATAATACATCTGTGATATCATATCTTTATAAGCTTTACCTTCGTGATGCATCTGCAAGGTTCTTTCGTATGATTCTTTAGCCATTGCCAATGAATACTTGGCAAATGTGTAGTTTGCTTGTGCCTTGCCTATTTCATGCGTGGTTTCATTGAAGAATCTTTCGGAATCCAATGTTTCATTTTGCTCTTTATCTTTGTTTTTAAAGAATTCTTCCACCATGGTATATACCCTTTCTTTTTTATCAATACCATCAAAAACCTTAATAAGATATTTATATGTACTATGCCCCACAGAATCAGCCTCAGGACTATTTTCAAAATATTTATAGATCAAGAACAATTCGTCAAAAAGCATATGCCATTCATAGACCATTTGATAAATCTCACCATAAAAAGAGTTTGAGAAAAGCGTTGATGAGCTATGAGGAGTAATTATCTCTAGTATTCGTGTGAGACAGAACAGGGAATCTTTAATCAAGAACTCCAAGAAGGACAATTTATATCTTATCCCATAAACATCTCCCTGTCTTGAAGTATAGTCCCGTTCGTTCTCTAATGCAAATCGGAAACAATATCTAAACTCTCCAAGTAGTTTAGCCAGATCTACATTGGAACAGACATAGCGTAAAAAGAAGTTTACGAACCCTTCTTCATGCTCTTTCTGGTAATACAAATCCTTTGTTAATCCCAGTCTATGGAGAAAATCACCATTCATTAGGGTTTTAAATCTAAGTGCCATCACACGTTCATAGATAGTACTATCCTGTCGTAAAGAACCTAATGTTGAATTACGATAGATTTTTGAAAGAAGATACGGCATTGTATTTGTCTTGTTATGGATATTTAGTCTGTAGCTACCTACCGCACAGCGCCGTAATAGGTCATAATAAAGCAATAGAATTTGTTCGATATCAGGAAACAGAGATAAACGATTAAAAGGTATATCTTCGTAAGTTTGAACAGAAAATATCCATTTTAGCTTTTGTATTTCTGCAAAATTGATATTATTATAATGAGAATATAGATAAATCAAGTTGGATTTGACAAAGACCTTTTTGATTTCATCAATATTATCAGATATCATTTGTAATCTTTTTTCGTTTTCACTAGATGTTTTTAGATAGTTCTGGAATACACGCAATATTTTTTTTAAACTTGCCGATGCTTTCATTAAATCGTTTGCAATGCTAAAACACTTAGATGCCTCCCAATAATAGATGATGCATTCTTCGATCTTGCTTATTTGCTTGCCATACTTTTTATCAAGTTCGTCTATTGCTTTCTTGATACTCTCATTAAATTCACTTGGGGCTATTATGTCTATGCCTTCTATAAACAAAAGGAAATCTTTCAAAAAAGTGGAAGATATGAAATTATCATCTCCCGTAGCACAGCTCAGCAAGACATTGGCTCTACAATCCAAAATCTCTGCCAATTGGATGACATAGTCTTGGCGCAAAGAACGCGACGTTCCTTTTACCAATAGTTTTTCCATAATGATAAATACACTACAGTTTTTTTCTTTTCGCCTTTTTAATAATTCGCAGTTAAACATTCCTCGCATCAATATTCTCATACTTCGGCTATAATAGCTACAAGCGAAACAAGGAACAGGTTTATTGCACATGAACATTTCTTGTCGATGCTTATTGCAGGAAATTACTTCGTTCGTAGGAATAAGTTTCAATAACTTAATATGAGGAGATCTTTTCTCAAAATAGAGTGATAAAAATGTTTGCCAAGCATTTGGTTGTATGAATGGATGCTTTATACTAAAGATTCTTTTTTTGCGGTCTATTATATTAGAAAGATCTAACAGGATTTTATACAAAATTGTATATAGAGTTCCTTCTGTACTTCTATTTTCGATTTGTTGGTTTTTTATCTTCATAAAAACTTTAAGTAGCTTTTCATAATGCTCGTAACAATTATTGGCATTGCAAAAATCCAGGAGTTCTCGCTTGATGTCATAACCCCAATAATAGAGGCCATCCATAAATGAAATGTCGCCTTTTTCACGATTATTGTCATTTGGAGCCGTAACAGTTAGTCCATTTTTATAGAACATAATGTCGCCTAACCGTCTGAAGAAGTCTGAAGAGGAAAGGAACTTCTCAGATGTATTAGTTGCTAAATTCAAATAGTAATACTCTGATTCTATTGTTTCAATGTCCGTCATAGTGATTCCGCCCAAACCTATTTTTTCCTTAACAAAAAGTTTTGCTAATAATGCCTGATAAATGAGCCGACTATCCTGGAACAGAGAAAGACGTTGCATGACAGCATATTTTGGAGGGGTAAGCAGATGCGCAAATGCTGTGGAAAGATTCGGCCCAGAGGCCATAAAAGGCATGCCTGTATGTTGGAGTAAATCGTCAGAGTCATTAACAATACGAGGATGTACTTCATTAAATTCAAGATTACTCAGAGAATCGTACCTTAACGGTACCAGAACTCCTTCATAGGGAGGCCAGTCTAATTGTTTTCGCAAACGATAGGTTAGCTGCAGTTTTTTCTCGTCAAAATGTCGGAAGTCTATCAACTTTGCCACCAATTCGCTATAAACGTTTAATGCCGATTCATTAGTATTACGTTTCTCATTGGCTAAACCTAACTTTAACAGTAATTGGATAGAATAGAGTGTATTTCTCAAATCGGGATAATCTCCTTTCTTTTCTTCCATTTCCTTTTCCAATTCTTTGATGGCTGCATGATATTCAAAGATGGCATTATTAAACTCCTCATCGAACATGTATAGGTCACCCAAGATGTTATGTAATCCTATACTCAATCGTGGGGTATGCTTTGGCGTTTGCTCATCACCCCTTCCCTCTAATTCGAGATAGGTATTGCGAATCTCCGAATAATGCTGCTTGACATTGAGCGACTCATCAAGCGTGAAATTAAACAATGCTGCTATTTCCTCAGAAAATTTCGATGCTAATGAAATCTCCTCTGCAATTTGTTTGCGGAATTTAAATTGGAATAAGCCACAAGTGATCGCAATAAGGTGTGTTTGTTGTAAATATGAAATAATAGAATTAATAAAACTACGGAATCCCGGTATTTTGTATACCTCCAATAACTCTGGTGTGTATTCCAAATTGCGCCACGAAAATCCTCCATTATGGAATTTGTAGATATGGTCTACAAGGAAAGAAACAGATACCAGCAATTTATCGCTGTATTGATTAGCATTAACCAGAATCTGATTAACGGGGTATGAAAGATAATGTATAAAACCTATTTTACGCTGATCGGTATAGCCAAACGAAAGATAATAATTGGGAGCACTTTCAGCGAGAATATTGACATCACTATCGGGATTAGGGCTTGAGAAATCATCCTGTTCCAATCTCATAAACACCTGCCCTTTGTCGTAACATTTCTTGACATATTTCTCAAAATACAACATCATCTTTTTGGGAGAGCCATTACTTATATGGTAGAGATAGACAGAGAAATGATATAGCAGATTGACAGCTTTGTCAATGTAACTTCGACACATGTAATTTTTTAGATCCTCTTTATTATATATATCCTTTTCTATAAATGGTTTCAAAAAAGGTTCACCAATTTTGTCTTTATAGACATCAACAAGATACTGATAATACAGCTTCAGGTTGATATCGAATCGCTCAAATGCTGTACCATTCATAATCTGCATAGCATAATATCTTGCAAATTGTCTTTCGATGTAATCATTGGGAATGAGTTGCTTACAAATATAAGTCTCCACATTCGACATAACATCTTTTCCTTTATGCTCGTTCACACAGAAACTGTCCACATAAATGACCCCACTGAAGATGCTTGATACAGCAAATTCTCTATCTGACAAGTCGGCTAAATAAGCATCATACAACTCTCGACCGGAAATAAAGATAAATTTGGCCTTGGCGGTAGAAACAAACAACTTCATATTAGCAAGCAAATGAAGCACATTTTGTTTGCGCTTTCGTGTGGTTCCACCGCCAGGAAAATTCTTCTCATTAGAGAATTCTGCCTGAGATTCTCCGCTGGTTCCACTAAGAGAGTTTGAGTCTACTTTATCAAGTTCATCAAAGATAAAAACTATAGAAGGCTTCGAAAGTATATTCATGCCATTTGATATGTTATCCATCACATCTATAAGTTCCTGTTCAATCTCTCTGACATTGGCAATACCATAAACACGTTTTTTCTTGAACCCTGCTCTTAAAAATGTGGGGCCATAATCTACTTTTGAGCCATACCGTTCATCAAATGTTAGTTGTGCATCAAGACGCTGATTCAACAAACGAAGTCTGCTTAAAATTTTCATTTGCGATGAGGAAAAACGCATAGCAACTAAATAGAATGCTATAAAAGTAATTAGTAGAAACATTATTTCCTTCAACAGATCGTCTACATAAATGATACATGTGGTGGAGTCTTCACGAAAGCATTCAAATAATATCAGTGATTCATTTACGACCTTGAATAATTCCCTTAAAGGATGTGAAACAACAACAGATAATCCTATATATATTAACCATCTTTCAAAATTTGCAATAGGCGAAAACACAAACTCACGATATTTAATGTAAAGTTTATGAGAAATTAGGCTTAAAACCTCGCGTTCGTTCAACACTTCTTGTCCTAAATTTACATTGACACATATCCGCTTATAGCTACGATCTATACCATTATCATAATGCAAAACTTGGCAAACTTGTTTCCAGGCGATTTTGTGCGATTTCCTTTCTAATTTTTCTAAGTCATTTTCAGATACTTCTTGCCTCATCAAATTTTTGAAATTCTTTTGCTTTTTTTTATACGCATTTTTGTCAAAATGAAATATTATGTATAGATATGGAGATGAGATTATCATTGTAAACAATGCCCCCAAACTCACAGTATAACTATAGAATAAAAAAATGTATCCAATGAATATAGACAGGAAAAAAGTAATTCCCGTAATGTATTCTTTCATTGTTGTTCGACGTACTAACTTATTCAGTAAACGACCAACAAAACTTGACTTTCCCATACCACGGAAGCCTGTCACTAGATAAGACCCACCTTTAGGGTCATCTTTCAGCCAAGAATAAAGTTTATCTGATATTTGTTCTCTTCCAATGAATTTAGGATCAACCTCTTCCTCCGAAGATGCCTTATGGAAAAACGTAAACCCGGGAATAGGAATATTGACCCTCTTAACCTTCGACGAATAAATATCAAATTTGTTGCTCATCTCTGTAAATTTTCTGATTTCCTCTTTGTCTCTATTTATTAGTGTCTCTTTTCTTTTTCTTGATCTTGTTCACTACTTTGCTTGTTGATCTTTCTCACGGCTTTTTATAACGGCATCTATTACTTCTTTTAATATTTTTAATTTAGCGTCATCACAATTCTTGTCGTTAAACGTTTTTGTAATCATCTCAAGAGTCTTACATAAACCGTCATTTGTATTTAACGAATCACTGGAGAGGTATTTCAATTCGTTTCTTACAAATGCTTTGTATTCAGTAGTAACCTGTTCCAATTTGATATTGCAGTCATCTTTCTCTGATAGAATCTTGATATTTGTCACAATAACGCAAACTAAATTTGCAAATAATAAAAAAACAAGTATTATATTTTTTACATAAATACAATGCCAATCTAAGTCCAATTCTTTGACAATTAAGAAGCAAAAAATGAGCGCATTAAAAGTAAAGCACACATGACAGAAGCACCACGACACACAGAAGCATCTCGCTTTTTTTACTTTTTCCATAGAAGTTTTTTGTTTAATTATAGTTTCGATTTTTATGCAAATATAAGGGAATATATTAATAAATTGAATATAATGAAGCGTTTCATATCCACACAAAAAGGTGCCATTATGCTGCTAATTTAATATACAATGCTGATTATTAATGGTTTATATAAAAGAGGGAGGTCGTATAATTGAAACGCTTTCAACCTCCAAAACAGACCACTCTATATTCATAATTGCATAATATGCTATACAAATTAGTGGCAAGAGTTGTTATGTCTCTTGCCACCGAGTGCCGATAAGGAATACTGTAGATGCTATTTCTTGACCTTCAATTGATAGATACTCTGGCCATCTTTCATTACCTTAATGATATACAGATCAGACGGAAGACCGTTTAAATCCACGTCGTACGACGATTGGGAAGTCTTGACGGTACGAATCAAACGATTGGTATTCCACAGCATGATTTCATACTCTCCCTCCTCCGGCAGAGGAATATTCACGATATTGTTTCCAGGAGAGTTAATGGGTGTCTGGCCGTTATCGTTCGTGATGCCACCGTTCATATATGTATAGGGTCCCCAACCGCAGGCATTCCTTGCACGGACACCAATTCTGACTGTTCCACTTGAGTTAATCGTAAAGGTTGGACCATTGGTATTTGCGCCACTCGTGATGGTTGCGCCACTCACCACATCCCACTGATATTCTGATGCTTGAGCTAATGAACTCGTGCTTGCAAACAGCTGGTATTGTGAGTTGGCCAAGAACATATTCGTATGTGGCCAACCTATTATTGTAGGAGCTGCAGGAATGCCTGCCCATACATTTTTGGTGACTGTCTGTGTAAATGAACCTATGCTTATTTGAGCCGTAATCACACATGCGCCATTTGAATTCTTTTGAAATGTAGCAGTAGTAGTACCCTGACCAGAAATGATGCTAAGATTAGAATTGCTCGTGCTCCACTGGACAGAGGCACCTGAAGGAAGATCATAGATTGTATAGGCTGCAGTGCTACATACAATTGAAGAGCCTGAAATTGATAACTGATACTGAGTTTGTATGAGGTAAGAAAGGCTTGCTATTGATTCCCTCATTCTCTGACCTTGTTTTGTTGAAAAACGAGTCCTGCATGGAATCCGAGCATAGGACATAATTAGATCTACATCAGGATTGTATGCTTGGTTGTTTGCATCAGTTCCACCTCCTGTGTAACCACAATTTCCATTAACCATTCCATCTATGTTGGGATCTGCAGGGGTGTCTTCAACATAATCTCCACATGTACTTGAGTTACTGCCATTTACTAATTCTGGACAAGGATTGTCATTTCCTCCCTCATTGTATGTTCCATGATGTGTATGCCATAGATTTAACACATGTCCCATTTCATGAGAAATAGTGCTGGTCATACAAGTTGGGACATTATTGTAGTTTCCAACAACAAGGTATTCTGAATTCATGCCAACACCATGTGCTCTCCCACTTATTTGAGGATTATAATTTGGGAATGCTGGATATAAATATATATCAATTCCATTGGTATGATTATTTACGCTAAAGATATAAGTGTCAGGACTATTGTTATAATAGGTGTCATTGTCAATGGGATCAATCATACCATCCCACTTGAAATAGATTCCATGACTATTGAAATCACTATTTAGCCTATTGAATGCACTTGTAACATCTGAAGTACTAACACCTCCTGTTCCTGAAGAGCTTCTGATAACATGGAAATATATTCTCAATATATAGAAACTATTTGAAGTACGATTACGAGGTGAGTTCAGTTTCTTTACGCTCTCTATATTTGTTATGGCGGGAGTTCCGCATAGATCTTGTGCAAATGATTTTACCACAAATGCTAATAAAAATGCCAAAGTCACAAATAATCTTTTCATGTCAACTCTATTTTTTTATGAATATATACTCATGAACATACAAACCATCGTCCGGACCATAATGATAGCCTTCCATATGCATCTCGCTTTCCGAAGTAATACACTTCAATGTTTTCTCACATAACTGTATTTCCTGTTTTTCTTTATCATAGAAGTAGTCGTATTCTCCATCCTCATTCGGTAAATCTGGGTACAATGGTTTCCCTTTTTTGATGAATACCTTAATTTTGTCATTTGAACTAAATATAAACACGTCTCGTTGGTCTATAGGTATTTCAAAAACGTTTTCGGGATAACATAAAGTTTTGAGTTCCCATGTACCTACAATGGAAAACTCTGAGGCTATTTTATTCTTTCCCATTATAGAATCAGTATTACCTTCATCACTGCTGCATGCGCTGAACAATCCAAGCCAGAGCAACATGCTCATCATTAATATTAGTTTTTTCTTCATAAGCTACAATTTTAGTTGTTAAATGAATAATTTTGATGCAAATATACAAACGTTTTTCAATATTATTAATAAGGTGTGCGTTTCAAATACGGGCTATTTGGGAGTATAACGAGGAGGGCGATATTTCGTAAAAGGTTGAAATACAGAACAATAAGTAAAGACGTCGCTGCCTGAAAAATCGCAACGGTTATAAGGTGTGTTCTAAATGGACGGTACAAAATTCCCAAGATTTTCAATGAAAAATTCCCAAAATTTTCAATCAAGACTCTATTTTGTGCGGCTTTGGGCTGTTCCGAGAACTGGTAATTTGGGGGAGAATTCTTAAAATTCACTAATATAAAGTAGGCAGATATGGTGATATAAGATAGATTTTGTATTTTTGCAATCGGAATCATGTCCATGCCGTAGGGCGTGGGCTGATGACAGAGCATTTAGAAGGATGTTATCCCCTCTCAAAAGATTCGGTAAAATTGTCAGGGATAATGGACAGACAAATGCTCACGTATGGTATGTAGTATTTATTACTATCATATTTGGCGTGAGCTTTTGTCCATTATTTGACAAGGGCTGACCCGAATCTCCCTGAGAGGATAATGGCGCAATTAGCTTACGCCTTTTTCTTTTCTATTTGTTCGGCAGGTATTCACTCTAAACAAACAGAATGATGGAACTGAAAGTACTTGGCGAAAGACTCCGGATGATTCGGAAGCAATTAGGCATTAACCAGCAGCAACTGGCTGATGCCACGAACCTTACCCAACCCGCCATCTCACGGTTGGAAAAGGGTGATGAGGTCTATGCATCCACTTTATTGGCTGTACTATCTTTCTATCAGGACAGGGTCTGCTTAGACCATCTACTTGCCCCCGATCTGGATACAGGCTCAAACACGTTATTGTATACCAGTCGCCAAGAGATGCGGCAATCGCTGAACAGCCGTTTGTCAGAGATTGCCAGCAGGCTTGAGAAGACAAAAGAGCAAGTTGAAGCCCTGAGGAGCAATATCTGACAACTACTCCAATGGCAGTGGTTTGGTCCTGCTTCTGATAGAGCGAAGTCCCTCTGGCGAGAGTACCATGATACGCTTTATCTCTTCATCGCTCTTCCCCATTTCCTTCAGAATCAGGTAGAACATGTTGTGGGCGGAGAGTTTGGTGACTCTTTTCACCTTTCTCAGCCGATTGTAACTCTGGTAATGGATGGCGGCATAATATTTGTTGAAATAATCTTCTTCCTTATTAGTCCAGTTGAGTGCCGTCTGTCCTTCCATGATCTGGTCGTAGAGCATCTTACCCTCCTTCAGTTTTGGAGCCCCTTCATCCAACAGCTTCTGAATGCTCTTGTTCAGTTTTTTGATAGCAGTCTCGGCTTCCATGGCCTCTTTTTCCAACTGACTGATCTTTTGAAGATTCTCATCCTTATTGCTTTCCAACTCGCCGATATGGGCCAAAGCCTGATCTCTGTTTGCCGTCAGTTGCTCGATCTCCGTCGTATAGGCATACAGCTGATCCTGATACTCTCGCTGACGGACTTCTTCCTTCTTTTTACGATAGAAAAGATAGAATGCCATCAGCACCAGAATGATAGCGGAACCCATGAGTAGCCTTTGTGTGCTTATCAGTTTCTTATCGGCCTCATGCATGGCCACTTCGTGGTCAAAGCGCAGTTGCAGGTCTTTGATGGTGTCGTTCTTGAGTTTATTCAGGATGCTGTCCTTGATGTTTATAATCTCATCTACGTTTTTGCTCACATTGTCGATGTTTCCCCGCTCGAGGTCGTAGGAGATGATGCTGTGGATGAGGTTGTCTTTTTCATAATTATTCCCTCCACTTGTTGAAAGGGCTTTCTTCCACAGGCTATATGCTTTTTCTTTATTGCCTTCTGCAAAATAGATATCCGCCAGATGTTCAAGCGTTATAGGCAGTTCGTTGTACACTAACGCTTTTTCAAAAAACTCCTTTGCCCTTGTTGGGTTATCCTCTTTGAATAATAAACCAATATTGGTTAAGAATTCAGCTTTGTCCGAATCATAAACACTGCTAAGGTATGGTATTGACTTCTCAATATAATAGAAAACACTGTCGTACTGATCAATATTAGCAAAGGCGAAACTAATTCTATTATAGCAATAAGCCATCCAGTTTTTGTTTTGAACTCTTTGGGCTATGTCTAAAGCTGTTTTGGCATATTGTAGTTCAAGAAGGTTATTTCCACAAATGCTATTAAGATAAGACAAGTTTTCTGCAATCTTATATTGAAGACGGCTATCTTTGCCAAAATTAGCTAAACGCTCTGCTTCTTTACAATAAAGTATTGCCTGTGGGTAGTCTTGATCTATTCTTGATCTAAATGATTTATAGTAATAAGCATCGGCAAGTTTTTGATGATTTCCTACCTTCTTATAATATGTAAGAGCCATGTCAAGCAATGAGTCAGATGGCAGAGGATTATTTGTAACATAACCTAATTGGGTTGCTAAAAGACCATAATGGGCTTGATCCTCTTCAGTCATTGATGCCCCTGATGCCTCCTTCAGAAGCACACGGGCTGAATCGTATTGTTCCTTGACAATTAAAGAATCGATCTGATCCAATTTTACAGAAACACTCGTGCGATCACATGCTGTCAGCATGAACAAAATGGCAATTCCGTATATATTCTTTCTCATATTCATGCGGCAAAGGTATGCATTATTTGTTAGAAATCAGCATAAAAATGAGATTATTATTGCTTAGGCATGAAGTTGAAACGGTCGGTTATTCATTTTATCCATAAAAAACCGTTTCGTATAGAACATTTTTTGCTTATAAATGAAGGTAATAAACTGTATTTCAATAAAATATCATACTTTCAGTTGAAACGCTTCATTTATTCGAAATATACATATTATGATTACATTTGCAGCGTCATTTAAAACCTAAACAAAATGAAAAAGTTAGTATTGTTATTATTGGCGGGGTTACTATTGACCCCATTAGAGATTTTTGCAGACAAGTATAACAGCAAAAAGGTTGCTTCTGCAACTCCTCCTCCCAGAAGTCCAGAACTGTTAATATTTGATCTATATTTGGATGAGAGTACTGGTTATCTGGCCATCACTCCCAACAACGCCGTCACGGATCTGAACATCACCATCGTAGGGAATGGCGTGACATATCTCGACACAACCGTTGCGCTGACTGCCGGACAGAGCTACACCGACACCTTAGCTGGTTACAGCGTGGGTACGTACCTCCTCACCTTGTCGACGGCAGACGGCGTGGTTGATCATTATGTAATCACTGTCGAACCTGACTAATTGCGCGGAAAAGGCAGGTCACCCTATTGGTGAACCTGATTCATCCAGACTATTATGGGGCTTATGATGAGATGATCCAAAATCTCGCCCCATTGTTACTGATCCCTCAACAGAACCCTCGGCTGGTCGAACGGCTGGATTTCAGGCCCGACTTGCCGAGGGGTTCCCGAAAACTTATCTATAAGGAGATAGCCCGGCTGTTACAGTCGGGCTTTTCTGTGCTTGCACGTGGATATAGCAATGATGACCTGTTTTGGTGGCTCGCTGATGAAAAACACAGCAACTTGGGTGTCAAGTTTCAGTCCGTCAAACGCCTTGTGTATCAAGAATTTAGTGCCGAAAATTAACAACTTTTTGGTGATGCTTCCGAGCGTTAAATGCTTGCAGATAGAGATGGTATGCACTATCTTTGTCCCCGTCGCGACAAACTATTGAATTTAAAAACTTAAAACCAAACATCTATGTCAAAACAAGCATCACGCATCTTTCAGGAGATGCCATTGATCGAGAGGCTGCTGCACCAAAGCATCAGCAAGTATGACCCGACACAGGACGATGCCATCGACGAGGCGATGAAGGAACTGCTGTACAGGGAGGTGCCGGAGCGGGCCGACAGTTTCGTGACCACGCTCTATGCGATCATCCAGAACATGACCTTCAGCGACTGGCAGGACTTCTGGCTCGACATGGGCATCCGCATCTTCGATGCCGAAGAGGAATGGCACACAGATCTCACAGATTACACAGATTTAGAAGAATCAGATGATTGAATCGTCAGGGAAATTGATTGCCGAAGAACTGGCGAAGGCGGGGACGGATCCGGAACTGATTGCGAAACTGAAGAAGGACCGCATCACGGTGGATAAGGAGTTGCCGCCGATGGAGTTCCTGCTGAAGCTGTTCGATGTGCCGTGCTGTCCACGGGGCGAGCTGGTGGCGTTTACGGGGAAAGCGAAATCGGGCAAGACGTTCGTCATGTCGATGATGATGGCTGCAGCATCGGCGGCAGAGGCACTGGCATTCAGAAGGACGACCTTTGAGCCGCTGCAGGTGCTGTGGATCGACACCGAGCAGAGCGACCAGAGTACGCAGGATATCCTGCGGAACCGCCTTGTGCCGATGGTAACTGGCGCAGCCACCCCTCCTAAGTTAGGAGGGGTAGGGGGTGGTCTGAACGAGCTCACCTTCAGACCCCCTCAAGCTCCCCCTGACTCAGGGGGAGAAGATAATACCACGTTCCCGGAACGCCTGTACGACATCTTCAACGTCCGCACGGAGTCGTGGCAGGAACGTCTGCCGCTGCTGCTGGCAGCGATAGACCTATGCCATCCCGACTTGGTCATTCTCGACGGTGTTCGAGACCTGGTGGACGACATCAACAACGGAGAGCTGGCACACGATGTCACCGAACGGCTGATGCGGGTGGCCCAGCAGGCCCGCTGCTGCATCGTCTGCGTGATCCACCAGAACAAGGCCGCCGAAGACCGTACCCTGCGAGGCTCCATCGGCACGGAACTGACCAACAAGGCCTTCGAGGTCTATGAGTGCGAGAAGATGATGCCCTCCAGGACGTTCGTCCTCACCCAGAAACTCACCCGCAAGTACGACATCACAGACTCACTCTACTTCACCGTCGATGACCGCGGCCTGCCACAGCAGGTCGGCGCACCGCCTGCCGACGGAACAAAGGCTAATGTCAACAACCTGCCAGACGTAAGGTATCTCATCATGCATGATGACGGCTCATGGGAGGTAAACCACCGCCTATTGTTCACCGACGTTCTTAGCGGAAAGAAGGAGATGCGGGGAGGGGAACTGCGTGAGATCGTCATAGAGCGCGGACGGCTGACCTCATTCACCTTCTACAACAAACTGCTCGCCAATGCCCTCAAAGATGGTATCATCCGCAAGTGGGAGAAAGGCGGCTACGTGTACTACTGTCTGAACGGCGGGCCGCTCTGATCAGCTCGACCCCCTCCATATTTGACCCCCTATAAGGGGTCTACAATATGAGGGGGAGCCGTCAGACGGAGCTTTTTATCTCACACTGATGAATAAAGATCAACTAAACGACAAGCAGGCTTTCTGGCAGCCGTGGCTGTCGATCGACACCGTGTTCTGCCAGGCACTGGTCAGCTGCGGGTATCTCTCCGGGGAGCAGATGCTGCGGGCGGCTGGGCGGTACAGGCTCGGCAGGAGCCAGGACGGCGGCGTAATCTTCTGGCAGATCGACGATCAGGGCCGTACCCGCGACGGGAAGATCATGTACTACCGCGAGAACTGCCACCGCGACAAGTCGCACCATCCCTCATGGGCCTCGGCCAGACTCAAGGCCTATTACGGCTACGACGGTGACCTGCCCGTAGAGCGTTGCCTCTTCGGCCTGCACCTCATTGGAGAGGTGGGCGGGAAGGTCTGTGTGGTGGAAGCGGAGAAGACGGCGGTGATCATGTCCGAGGTCTATCCGCAGTATGTCTGGATGGCGTCGGGCGGGCTGAGTGCCCTCGCGGCAGAGAAACTCCGCCCGCTCCGGGATCACAAGGTCGTACTGTTTCCCGATACAGACCCCGACGGCACGACGTATGCCTGCTGGAAGGCCATCGCCGAAGAGGCCTCCCACAGTTTCCTCTCACCTGTCTACGTCAGTCCGCTGCTCGAGCGTCATGCCACGCCGGAGCAGAAGGCGGCGAAGATTGATATTGTAGATTTCCTCTTCACCCCAAAACCATGACATTTGGAAACATTTGAAATCCGTTCCTACGGGAAGTCAGAGCTGGCCATGCGCTACTTCCCCAAAGCCCAGACGCCCGGCGGCGCACTGAGCAACCTGAACTTCTGGATCCGCCGCTGTACCGACCTCAGTGCCGCCCTCCGGGCCTGCGGCATGGCTCGCAAGGCCAAATCGTACACCCCCAAGGAGGTTGCCCTCATCGTCTACTACCTCGGTGAACCGTGATTTGACACAAGAAGAGCGTCAATGTCCGTAAGGAAACGTGGGAAATCGTAGAAACGGTTTCCCATTGTTGTAACTTTGCATTGTCAAAGAAAAGCCGGAAGAGGCCTCGAGAAACTACGCCACTTTCTCCCAGAATAATCCGTTTATTCCCCCAGAAAAAGCCGTTCTTTCTTCCCGACTGCACCGCGACACGAGAGAGTTGTTTTAATGTTTTACTTTTTTACCTTTTTACTTTTAAACTATGGCAAGAGAACGAATTACCTTTCCCGTGAACCTTCGTCAGAACACCAATGACGACAGCACTGCCTTCGGCAAGTGGTTCCCCGTACCCTCCACCAGCGAGCCCATGTCGCTCAAGGGCTTCGCCAAGCACCTCGCTGAGCACGGCAAGCTCGCAAGCTACGACATGCTCGTGCTGGTGCTCCAGAACGTTGTGGGCTGCCTCAAGGAGCTCATCCTGCAGGGCCAGTCGGTGAAGCTCGACGGCCTGGGCACCTTCCGCCCCACTATCGAGGGCAAGGGCTCCAACGATGTGGAGACGGCCATCAGCCTGGGTCCCAATGTGATCATCGAGGGCATTCACCTGCGTTTCAGCCCTGAGAACGCCAAAGGCGAGAAGCTCACCAGCCGTGCCCTGAAGGGCGAGTGTGCCTTTGAATTCAAGGATGTGCTCATCCGCAAGGAGAAGACCGTCGATGGCAAGAAGAAGGTCTACTTCGAGAAGATCGCTGTCAGTGACTATGCCCTCTCCCAGACCGAGACCACCACGCCTGGCGGCGAAGGCTAACCTCTAACCTCACACAGATCTCTCAGATCTCACAGATTTCTAATTAGGCATGATTATCATGATTGGACTGATCTCACAGATGATGGACGCAGGCGTCCTTTCCGAGCGCAGCCATCGCGGCTTTAGTCGCATAAGATCAGTACAAATTTGTGAGATCTTTTGCAAGGCAAAAAATATCTGTGAGATCAGTGAGATCTGTGTGACATTTGCAAAAACTTATCAAACGAAATTATAATCTCATTATGAAATTTTTCAGAATTCCCAATGCCGAAAAGATCGGCAATTTCATCCTGACGGTCATTACCGCCTTCGTGTCAACCTTCCTGATGCAGAGCTGCATGAACCTCTAAATCATGTCAGCTATGCGACGAATAGACCTCATTATCATTCACTGTACGGCGAGCCGCCCCGACCAGCACCTGACACTGGGGATGCTTGACCAGATGCACCAGGCACGGGGCTGGAAGTGCTGTGGCTACCACTACTACATCACCCGCGACGGACAGTTGCACTTCGGTCGCCCCGAGTCGATGGTCGGTGCCCATGCCCGCCACTACAACGCCCACTCCATCGGCGTCTGCTATGAGGGTGGTCTCGACGAGAAAGGCCGCGCCGCCGACACCCGCACTCCAGCCCAGAAAAAGGCTCTCCTCACGCTGCTCCTCTCTCTGAAGCAGGACTATCCCGACGCCGAGATCGTCGGCCACTGCGAATTGGAAGGCGTCCACAAGGCCTGTCCCTCCTTCCCCGTCAGCACCCTCCGAGTCCAGATCAAACAACTCGGGTATTAGTAGTCCTAACAAAAAGTCGCGAGACGATTTGCTCGCGACTTTTTGTTAACTTTATTCTCCTGGAACGTAATAATAACACATTATAGTGTAATTACCTTTCGATATCCTTGCTTCGGAGAGGGGACACGCATCATCATATAAGACGTACTACAAATCTTCGGGATATGGCGGCGCGCTCATCGATATTGAGAGTCAGACAATCGGGTAGCATGTCTTGGGGACAATCAATGGCGGTGACACATGGATCGTCGGCTCTCACCTTCAATAAGAATACACTTGGACCCGACGTGATGGTACCAACGAAAGCACAGCACTGAAGCAAGATGTCGACAGAGATGAGAAGTCTGATGATGGATTCCTTCTTCTCCTGAGCAGGTAAGTGTTCAAATGCCTGATGGTGATAGCCTGTCTCATGGGGCTGACAGAGCGAGACGATGCGCAACTTTTGGAACTCATTCCTCACTATTTCCAACTGCTGGTAGTTGTCCGCAAGGGCGAAGATACATTCTCCGTCTTGGGGATGCAGTGCCTGGATGATTTGCCAGCCGCTGATCAGTCGTGATCCCGACGCATTGTTACCTTCCCATATCTGAACGCCAGAATATATCTCAGGAAGAGAGAGTCGATGTCTGGCATCTTTCATCTTTTGTTGCACCTCAGGCTGTGGCTGCCAGATCATTCTTGCCAGCATTGCGTAGGCCTCGGTATAGGAGCAACTGATGCCAAGAGCAGGAATGTGGTAGTATTTGTCAGGCTCATGAGCCACGTCCTGGCCCAGTCTGACATATTCGCCGTATGCCCTAAAAGCCTGCCAATGGCCCATAAGGGTCTTCAGAATGAACTTCAGTTTCCAGAAGATGAAAAACAGGGATCTCATCCTAAGGGTATTCCTTAATATTCGTCGCCATGTGGGTGGACGGTGCAGGTTATACTTGTGATGGAATGACTCATGGACTTCCTCACAGAAAGGCACGAAATATTCTGTCCATCCCTTGCCTGTTCCGAAGTTCGCATCTTCGGAATAGAGTTGGAACCGATACCCGTTTAAAAGACAATAGAGTATGGCGTTAATCATGTTGTTCAACTCAACGAAGAACCCACAGTCAATGCCTACATGATAGACAAGTCTCTTATGAAAGGAGTCGTTTAACTTCTGATAGTCACTTATTTCCAATTGTTTCATCTTCAATAGTTGCATTAAGCATCATTTAATCTGAAAAATAATGGCCGCCGCCCGAGGTTCCAAACGGCGGCCACATAAAGTTAATTATGTGGAATCGTTATAATCAACGTACGATCCGCTTCCTGCCGTTTTGGATATAAACTCCCTTCCGCGGTGTTTGTTGCAACTTGCGGCCCTGGAGGTCGTAGAGAGTATTGGAGATAGGCATTTTAGTTTTGCTTATGGACTTAATATCGTCGGTTCCCCCTTTCTCTGGCCAGATGTCATAAAGCACCTCACCGTTGCGCTCAAAATGGACAAGCATGGAACGATAGTGACGCTCAGGATATAATTCCCAATGATAATCTTCAAACATTGATAAAGCAGAATATGGGTTGGATGGCCCGAACAGGCATTCGCCGTCATTCCATTCCGTTATGCCAATTCCTTGGATAATGCGACCGCCATTCGTGTTAGCATTCCTTATGCTGTCTGAATCTTCCTCTGGTGCTTTGCCGTCCAAATCCACGTACTTCAAAGATCGTGAACCTCCAAAGTATCCTTCTTTTATTTCGTTTATGATACCATAGTAGAAACAAGGACGTACAAGACTTGTCGTATTTGACATAGTAATATCCTCATAATAAAGTCCTTTTCCAACATTCCAGTCAAACTGGTACGCCTCACCAGGCCATGGCACATAAGATACTCCATCATAGCCATGAGTTAACACAGAGACCAAGACACTATTATGTCCATTGTATTCATCTTCCCGTATTAGAAGCGTAAGAGAGTCTGTCCATTCAGGGCCATTGGTATAAACTGTTTTGTAGACCCAGTCCCTATCTGGATATTCTCCTTGCACATAGTACTCTATCGTCTCATAATTCGGCACCCATTCATCGCCGACCTGTGAATACCAGTTGTCATACCTCAGGGTGTCCAGCCTTATTTCCGTCCATTTCGTTCCTTCGGGGAAATTCTCTTGGGCATATACGACTGTCTGCGCAGTCAAGAACAATAAAAACAAGATAGATTTTTTCATATTTATATCTTTAATAGCTTATTTCTGATGGAACGACTGTCAATTTCGCTCCTAATTTTATTTCTACACCTTTTGTCAGTTCAAACGTCCCTTTTGTTTCAAAGGTATAGTCTGAATCCTGTTCAAAGGTGACATCCCCTTGGGTTCCGCTTCTCACATCCTTTCCACAAGACACATCCTTTACAATAGCATAGTGCGTGCCGTGAAGTGTAGCATTCTGGATTGTCAGCGGCATAATCTGCGGTAGGCAATTCTTGCCTGTCAGAGTTATAAGGCAGTTAGCTACACTTGAAAGTGTTTTTGAGCCTTGGGAAGGGTTGAAGCTGATGTTATCTGTTATTTCATTTGTTTGTGTTATGTCACGAACGCCTATTTCTGCATCCGTAATAGAATTATTTGCAGAGATGACATAATTATTTGAATTATATGAAATAGTTGCTGAAAAGAGTGTAGGAATATCAGTCCAAATGCGAATATTTGGGCATCCTATTATATTTGAACTATGACGCAAGAAATGACTATGATAATTCAATTTTGCATAATTCTGCGCATATCCAACCATGGGTTCAACAAATAGGCATTCATTGAACTTTTTTTGCAATGACGCAGAAATACTTACCCACCCATATCTTGTGTTACCAATAAGTACAGGGCCACCGTAGTTCTCTCCCAACGTAAAAGATTGCCCCATGTTCGGAAGTTGTGAGTAGTTCTCATAATTATCAAAGGGGGTTATTGAACATGCTGTAGAATATGCGAACATAGGATAGTCTTTGTTTGTAAGATTATCCAGTCCATTCGCGGATTCAGGTGTTATGAATGGAACGTTTGTTTGAACAGATGTAATGGCATACCAATTATCTCTATTAATACTATCTGATTTTACGGTTATATTATGTGGTCCCCCATGTCCTCCCCAACTTACATAGCCATAATGTTCATTCATTTTTTCTATTACATTATTCCCGTATGGTGATGTAGGATTGAGATCGTAATATGATGGTTGTTCTGAAAAGATTGTATCTATTGGGAAAATCGTCAGAAGTTGAGTTGCAATGTTTTCCTGTTCGTGACCTCTTTGCATTTCATCCGCTTGCGTATATAATGCTTTTTTGAGATAAGAGAAGTCCCCATTTCCCGGATTCATTTCATATCTTAAAAGTTTATCTGTATAATTATGTATTTCATCTGAATTCGTACACAATAGACGTCCTACGTATAATTCCGCTCCATAGTCCAAGTTATCACTAAGTTCTCCATAGTATATATCGTCGTCTGTTTTCCAGTTTGAATTTAATTCACTAAAATAGAAATCTGATGGAATTTTATAATCATCCGGTTCTTTCCAAGTCCAGTAATTGTTACCACCAGTTCCATATCGTATGGGTAAAACATTATAGTTCCCTCCAAATAGGACATATTTGGTTATGCCAGAAGCGTATGCATATTGAAGATATTGTCTTATCTTTCCAGCATCATCGTTTATGGAAGAAACAGTGTCTCCTACAATAGATGCATTGTTAAGAATATCTTCTTTACATACAACACCAGCATTTAGCCCCTTCTCTCGTTTCCATGCAATCAAACGTGTGAATGTATCCTTTAAGTTTTGACTCGTGATCACACAGTATTCGTAAAATGGTATTCCTATATTAACAGTTCGCGTGTTACGAGTCAAAGCCTCTGCTCTTTTTGAGGAATGGCTATAGGTCAGGGTAAGCTCTATGTCCTCTGAGAATTCATAACGGTTTTCCGCGGGGATGTAAGTTATAGGATTTACAACCACGACAACAAGTCTGTCCCCATACCCAACACATGAGATTTCCGCGATTCTAGCCTGCTCCGAAGGATAAGGCCTAACGGATCCGTAAATAAGGCTATCACAAGGTATAAACCCTTTCCGAGTTTTTTCGAGAGATGTAGCTTCCAGTTCTTGGATGGGGAATATCCTTTTGCTTATTTCGTGTGACGTGGTGTTGAAATGCCGTACGTTTAACGAGATGTCATCGGCGGTATACGGAAGAGGAATTGTTACATATTTAACAGGGAGTGCGGGAGCTCCTATGGCATAAAGGTCTTTCTCTGCCCCCGGATATGATAAGAGATTATAAATCAAACCATCTTCACCAGTTATAGCGTCACACTTCAATTCCTTTTGAGAGAAGTGCACTTTTTGAGTCACACTTTCCCCAAATGCCCTCTGTCCGAAGAACAAGAGTAGGCATATTACTAATTGATACATTTTCTTCATGTTGATTCTCTTTTGTTGTTTACTATTTACAAAAACAGAAATATACCAAACATGCATGTGTTTTCACTAACAAATATTTGCATATTTAGCAAACAAATTACTTTGAAATAACCATCTTCTTCGTATCAATCTCCTGTCCGTTGACAATCAGAGAGTAGAGGAACATGCCCTCGCCCAATTCATATCCGCCAACAGAAACACTTTCCATGCCCGATGAAATAGGCAGTTTCTTGATAGTCTTACCTGTCATATCGAAGATGCAGATAGCGGCATCCTTGACATCATCGGCCAGTTTAAAGCGTATTACAGTATTCTCCTTGAAAGGATTGGGCGTATTCTGATAAAGAACACATTTATCGGCAAATGTGTCTTTTTTGATATCAGTAGTACCTCTGGTTCCATTCTCTGAGTTTTTCGTCTCGTCCAGTTCCTGCTTGAGTTCCTGAATGGAGCGGATCAGCACTGGAACGAGTTCGATATAATTGACTGCCAGATAGCCGTCCTGACCTTCCTCCACCAGATTGGGGAAAAGCTGCTGGAGTTCCTGGGCTGAAACGCCGAAGTGTCTCTTGGCCTTCTCCTTGGCAACAAACTTGGCAACCTTCTCATCTATGTCCTTTGAGTCTGAGAACAATTCAGACGTGCGGTCCTTCAGATTGTACTCCAGGACATCAACACTCATGATCTTGTCGAGGAAACTGACCTCGCCCTCTTTCTCACTGACAGATTCAATATTCTCTTTAAGTCGGATGTCAGAGGTGTTTACCACGTTTCCTGCATACATCGTACCCGTCACCCTGGTGTCACCATAGAAATAACCTGCATAAGTGCCAGGAATATTGATGTTGAGATTGGAATAGATGGTGCCATAGATGCCCGCACCGTTTTTGGAGCCACTCAGATAGCCCATCACACCCATGTTCCGGCCATTATAGCCGTTACCTGCACAACCTAATACACCAATGGTCAGCTTCGAATAGGAAGTGCCCGTCATATAGGCGGAACTCTGGAAGCCGATATTATCCGTCGTTCCCGTCAGAGGAGAATGTACCTCCATCTTAATGGCAGGAGTATTGGTGTAGAAGCTGTAGCTGGTCGAACCGACCAAAGCACTGCCGTTACTTTTCACTTTAAACTGGGCGGAAGCTGCTATTACAGTTCCGAGCAACAAAATGCTTAAAAATACTTTTTTCATAATGATCTTACTTTTAATTTGTTAAAATTTGGTTATAAACTGATATATCCTATATAATAATAGGTGTTGGCCACGAGACGGAGTTCGAAGTCGCCAGAGAGCGTAGAGGGAAGGACAACCTGGGTTGTTCCTGCGGGCACGTAGTCTGTATAGACTACCACATCGTTCTCATCACGCAGTTCGAGGGTGTAATCTTCCTCAAAAGCGGTAAAGGTAAGAACGTAATCATCCTGAGTGATGTACAAGGGACGTGGAGGTGCGTAAGTTGGACCAGAATGCGAAGAACCTTCATTAATAATTTGCATAGGAATTTGTTGCCATGCCCAAAGGGAATTTGCACCCCACCCACTCAAAAGAGCTACAATTAAAAATAGTTTCTTAAACATAATCTTTCTAATTTAAATGAATACTAAGATATTTGTGAGAGGCCTTCTCAGGTGCAAAGTTAGGAAAAGGCACACCAAAGAGCTGGAAAATTTTAGAAAAATGATTTTCCAAGATTTTCCAACTTTATTTTCCCGTAGGGAAAGGTTTTTAACTGATAGCTAAAATGCGCTTATCGTAGTCAGCAGGAGAGCCATCAACACCATAAACTCTTAACAGCAGGCGACTTCGCATGTTGGACACATAGCCAGGCGACATGCCCGTTAACCTGTGAATATCCATCGGTGAGAACCGAACTCGTAAGAGCATGGAGACATCATACTCTATCTCAGACAATGTATAATGGGGTGTGTTCAGGGTTGTGTAGAAATGAGGGAGCTCCTCATTCAGTAAACTTCTTAATTCTGCGAAGTCTGCCTGTGAAGCCTTCTGATAGGGATTGGCGTCAACAAATTCTTTCAGCCGTTTGACAATAGGAGCCTTGCTAAGACGCTCCTCTAAATTGGCAAAAGGTTGCTTAGTCTTCCGCTTATATTCTGTTACCCTGTTAAGAATAGTAACAATTTCTTCGTGTTTTTTATCAAAGATCTCCCAAGGAGAGAGCTTCTCTTCAGAGCAAATATCCTGTAACTCGGTCTGAAGTCTTTCCAACTTCTCCAAATCTTTGCGATATTGTAGAATCTCTGCTTTCCGTTTTGCCTGATATGACTTGAACCAGAAAAAGGCTAAGATAGAAATAATGGAAACTAATGCAATGATTACTATCAGCAAGTTAAGTGACTGTTGCGCCTTCTTCTCACTTTGTTCTGCCAAAAGTTTGTGGTGATTATAGTTGTAGGAAGCCTGAAACTTTTGAATGTTCTGCATCTCAGAAAGCAGATAAGCAGAGTCATTGAGTTCATAGCTAAGTTTAGCATATTTAGCAATAGAATCAGGAATACGTTTCTCCTCATAGAGTTCTTGTAAACCTTTGCTTCCTGCGATTTGATTATTCATGTCTTTGCCGTCTTTCCGCTCTTTCCTGAACAAATGTTCGGCAGAGTCCAGTTGATGGATAGCTAAATAGTATTTACCTTTTATATAATAGTAGATTTCTCGTCCTTTTTCTATATTTCCGTCTTTATCAAAGAAACCTGATGACAGTTCATATTCATTTACACACTGTCTAGCTCTATCATTTTCGCCTTTTTGAATAAGCGATGTTATTTCACCACTAAGCATTTGACTGGCCCTATCATTACGTTCAATCTCTTTAAACATGCGGGCGGCTTTTTCAGAGATTATAATAACCGAGTCTTCTTGTTGCAAAAACTTATATGCATCTACTTGCTGTGCAAAGCATTCTATCGCTTGCAATGTATCTTTCCCTTTCCATGCATAGTATTCTGCCATCCTTAACTCATCCAACTGGCTACGAGGCTGAACCTGAAGGTTGAAAATTACCGCACTCTGAGCATGGATACGACTCAGTACCTTATAATTGCAATCCGCTGACGTGGTATCAGCGCAATCGGCAGCCTCGTTATATATCTCCAAGGCACGGGGGAGTTCGTCGAGGCAATAGTAGGTGCGGCCGAGGATATAGCGGGATCGCATCCTTTCGTTAGCATCACCGTGACGGTCGAAGTAGTTCACCAACGACTCTGCCAGCGAGTCGTTCAGCATCGCCTCGCCGGAACGGTTCTGTTGCTCCAACTGCTCTAACTGCTGTAGCATCTGAGCCCTGTCGCCGTTACAGCCCGCAAGGAGCAACATCGCTCCCACAATGATGATTCCTATCAGCTTTTTAGCATTCATCGGCGCAAAGATACAAAATTCTTTCGACATCACCAAATATTAATCGGTGATTTCATAGCCAGAACCTGTAAGAATTACCCATGAAACCCCTTCCCACCATCATCGATGTCATTGGCAAACCATGTACCTCTTATATATATACGCACGCGTAAGGCGCATTTTATCGCGAATTATGCATCTATAAATATTGTACCACACTATATGAACGACGGAAAGCGTTTCAATTTTACACCACGCCAATTTGCTCATAAACTATTAATAATCAGCATTATTATCTTCGTCTGCTCATCTAACATGCGCCTTTTCCTGAGGATTTGAAACACTTTGAAATATTCATATCTGAATAATTTGTGCTATATTTGCACAACAATTTAACATTCTGTCACATTTCCTCATTAAATCAAAAGCATTGTTAATATGGCAAAGGCATTTTTATCTCATAGCAGTAGTGACAAATCATTGGTAAGAAAGATTGCCAATTTGTTAGGCAACCAAAGATGCGTTTTAGACGAAAACTCATTTGAACCTGGAGCCAAGACATTAGACGAGATCTTCAGGGAATTAGATGAGTCGGATGTGTTTGTTTTATTCATTTCTGATAAAGCACTTAATTCCGATTGGGTACAAACGGAGATAAATCTGGCTTATAAAGCGCTCAGCGAAGACAAGTTAGACAGAATCCTTCCAATTATCATAGATGAGAAAGTGGACTATACGGACCCTCGTATTCCCAGATGGTTATCAAAAGATTATAATTTGCGATACATAAAAGAAGCAGTCATCATTTATCATAAGATAAGGGATGCGTTGTATGATGTGAGATTTAAAAGAAGTGAGCATAATCAAGCCTTGGAACGTATCTTTGTCGGGCGCAATGAAGAAATGGCAAGGTTTGAGAGGGATGTGAATAACCTAGAGGGATGGACACCGACCTTCATCATTGCATATAACTTTTACCAAGGGATAGGCAGGAGTACATTTCTGAAAAATGCTCTATTGAAAGCGCAATTTATCTCGAAACTGTCCTCTCACAAGCCAATAACACTTGACAGGCGTGAGAGTATCGAAAGTTTCATATATAAATTGAACGCAATCAGTGAAGACGAGGAAATTTTTAAGAGCGATCTGTCGAAGAAGACAATGGATGAAAAAGTCGCAATGGCTGTTGCACAAGTTAAATCATTCATGCAAAACAAAGAGATAATTTTCATCGAAGACAATGGTGGCATCATTTTGCCAAATAAGGAAATGGCACCTTGGTTCAAGCAGGTGGCACATAATAAGGCATTTGAGAATAATCTTGTGTTTTGCATTATATCTAAATTCCGCCCTGATGAGCGGAAGTTAGAACGCGAGAAGCGGTCTTTAGTTTATATGATTCCGGAATTGAAGAAGGAAGAGTACAAAAGCCTATTCATAAAACTGCTGAAAATTTATGGACACGACAATATCTCAACGGATGACAAAAAGTTTTTTCTGGAACACCTCAAAGGCATTCCTGCTCAAATCATTTATGCTGTCAAAATGATAGACATAAACCTATTTGAAGCGAAAAAAGGCATCAAGGAAATTGACGAATTTGCAGACAAATACAGCAAGATCCTTTTAGAGAAGTTGCGTGAGATGCCAAAGGCATATCAAATAGCCTTGATGTTGTCCCAAAACGAGGTGTTTAGTATGAGTTTGATAAAAAAGGTCTTTGGCGAGAATGATGATACCATGAATGCCATGCAGATACTTATTGACCTGTCTGTGGTAAGTTTCCTTTTTGGAGGCTATGAATATCTTAGCCTTAACTCTGCTTTGGCAGACTATATTCGACGTTCGCGTATCCAAATTGATAGTAGTTACAACAGGAAGCTAAATGAAGAGATAAAAAGACTATTAAAAAAGGACTTAGGAAAAGTTCTTATAAATGACTATTCTGCATTTATGCTTACACTCCAAAACATGTTGAAAGAAGGGAAAAACATACCGTCTAAGTATTTTATGCCCTCATTACTGCTTAAGAATGTTATTGTCTTATACGATCAAGGGAAATGTCAACAGGTCATAGATATCTGCGAGAGGCTTCTGAATGATACAAACTATGACGAACAGATTATGTGGGAAACGAGGTATTGGCAAACGGCAGCAATGGCAAAATGCAAAGACAGGAGGGTGTTGGACAACCTGAAATACTTCAAATATGACAGTGTTGCGCAAAATTTCCTGAAAGGATTTTACTATCGACATGTGGGGGAGAAAGAAAAGGCTCTTGATTGTTTTTATAGGGTATTGGAAAAGGACAAGACTAACGCAAAATCCAAGCGTGAGATAGTGAATATCCTGCTTTCCCAAGGGAAGTATTCTGAGGCACTTGACATGGCCAAAGATAACTATAGTATGAACAAGACAAATATATATCACATACATTCCTATTTCATTTGCCTCATACGCAGAAAAGAATACTTAATCCCCCAGGACATCAAAGTTCTTGACAGTTTGCTGGAAAGTATGAAAGACAATATTGCTACAAAAGCCGAGGACATGGCCCGATGTATGGAAGGCGAATATGCGTATTATGTAAAGAATGACATAAACCGGGCCAGGGATATCTTGAAAAAGGCCATCGAGATGAATGAAGACAAATCGTATCCTAAAAAATCTCTGTTTGAGATCTATCGTACTGAAAAACGTTTGCCGGATTTCTATAAATTAGGTATTGACTTGAATAGCCCTGCTTATGAAGTTGAGGACTTTGAATAACGGAAAAAGAGAATTGGGACATCTCCGTTTACAAAAAATAACTAAAACTGTGGCGAATTGAAATAAAATTTGTATATTTGCAACAGAAAGTTGGGCTCTGTTAATCTTCGGGGCCTAAGTTGGAATCATAAAACGACTGAAAATCAGAGGGATATGATGACAGCGAATGAAGAAGGAAGATGTCTGGAAATAATTGATAGTTGGTATGAAAGAACTAAATTTTAACGGTGTTTTTTGCTGCCTATTTAGGGTCTGGTTCCATCTCCGAATGGCATACTGAAGACAAACGACTTTTTCGATGAATAATTAAGGTGATTAATACTGATGATGCGTTTTTTGATCAATAAATATAATCATTATGGCATATAAAGTTTATAGCATAGAATCAAGAAAGGGTGGCGTTGGGAAGACTACGATTGCTCTGAATCTGGCGAAGACATTAGCGGATCTGGGTTATGATGTGTTATTAATAGATTGTGATATTACAGGAACTCCTATCACAGAAGCAGCAAGTCATTCTCCGTTCTGGAAGCAGATTGTTGTGCCCATCAGTCTTAATGAATATGGCTGTAATCTGATTCAATATTTTGAAGATGTTTATTTGAAAGGGAATGGTATAGAAAAAGGATGGGCAGAACAAATGAAAACAGGAAAAGGGAAGATTCATCTTTTGGGTTCCGAAATATATGACAAGAAGGGTAAACTTATTATCGACCCAAGACTCCTTATGGATGACCTGCATTCATATTGGTTTGTGGAGATGGTAAAGGAGATGGCAGAAATATTCAGTAATAAATCTGAATCAGAAAAGAAAGCTGTCATTCTTGATAATTCACCAGGATATGTGGGTATAGGTAAAAGCATTAGGGAATGGCTTACGTCTTTAGGTTATGATTTTGCTCATTTCTTACTAGTATCATCACTTGATGAGCAGGATATAGAATCGACGATAAGTTCTGCGGTGGATATTGACAGGATGATGTGTTATAAATGGAGAATCGCATATCTATATGAGTTGCTTGTTAAGCACAATGGCAGTTTTGATGAACTAAAGAAAATTTTAACAGAGAATCCAGAATTTGATAATTTCTTTTTCTCTCTGAGAGAGGATGGTGTTTATCCTACAAATTTGGAGGCAGAACCCAAATTGAATGACTTTGTCAGCGTGGTGCTGAATAAAGTGCCGAGCATCTATCATGATGTGAACATCGGCTATAAAATAACGGATAATAACTTACCAGAAAGGAAAAAAATCATAAAACTTCTTTTCCCTCTTAATAAAAACGGGATGCCTGAAAATATCATAGAATATGATGCATCTATCTCTGGACAGTTTATTGAGTCGAGTATTACAGGACCAACAGCTGACGAAGAAAAGTCAAAAGCATTAAACAAGGCATATGATATCTTTTACCAGAAGATAGGAAGATATGTGGAACGTGAGGATAAGGTGAAACAATCTGCTTCGCTATACAGTTCATTTAAAACATTCAAGAATGAGCTTATTAGGATGGGATATGGACCACTGATAGATTCACTGGGTGAAGATCTTGTGAACCAGCATTTTGTGCAGGATATGATTTCATTCGTGAGGTCCTTGGGAAACGTGGCCATTCCCGAAATGGAAGGAATCACTATTGCAAAAGAAGAGATACAGAATAATGACAGACAACTACTCTCGAATTTTATTGCTGTCAATGACCTTCTTAGTTTCTCATCTACTTTGTACTCTCTGTTTGATAATATCTATAAGAAAGCGGGGTTTAGCAAAAAATCATCAAATAAGTATTTGCTTGTGAATCTGTCATTACTCTTTAAGGTGTTCCTAGAATTACAGAGATATCAATTAAAAGAGGAGGGCAATTATCATCAAGTGCTGATACGTGGGTATAATGATAAGAGCATCAGTGAGCATTATTTGGAAAGCCTGCAAGGAAAAGATATATTGTTGAAAAATAATATAAGGATATTGATAACTGGAGTGGTGCAGAATCTATTTAAAAATTATTTCGTGGAGTTCTACCAAAAAATGTGTTATACACTGTTGAGACTCATTGACTGTGCAGCGGATTATCAGGTGATTATGAATGCCTGCCGCGCTACTATCGAAAGAGAAGGCAGGACGATGGACAGCGACCTGAGGGCTTATGTTAGATCGATCGTGTCTTGGAAGACTCTGGATTTCAATAAGCAGACGTATAAAGAACTTGTTGAGAAACCGTTTGAGATGCAGGTTGTGAAAAGTATACTTATAAAACTATTGCTTAACAAACAATCAACATGAAATTCAGCTATAGTGAGTTTATCAAGAACGATTTCTGCAGACCAGACCGATTTGGCGCTTTAGGTGTAGTGTATCCTTGTGAGTTCAGTAAACTTCAAAAGGAACATAATAAAAACGGGCACGGAGTGGAAAGAGCCTTATGGGAGTTGCGTAGAAGGACTACGTCAGACTATTTCAGGATGGTATATAGAGCTCAAACCGATGCATTGGGCTATTCAAAAAAAGTGTTTCCTACCTATAAGTTCATCATGCCAGACACCTTGGCTGATGACTGGCTGTCGACAGTTGACTGGCATAAGAAATACTCAACCAGAGACCATTCGCTTCACCAGACACTTACGGCCTATATTGTAGCCAAACTACTTGGGAATGGCGAACCAAGGAATTCATTGAAACTATCTGAAGGGAGCTACCTGCTGGATTACTGTTGTGATAAGATATTGAATGGCAGCAGAATGGAGTACTTCAGGAACTATGCTAAAAGTGTTGGGGCTGATTTTGATACGTTGGCACCAGCTATGCAAAAATGGTGGATTAAGGATGTGTTCTATGAAGCAGCAGTCATCTCGGCCTTGTTTCACGACATAGGTTATCCGTGGCAATATGTCAACAGGCTAGCCAAAAGTATTGAAGTAGCAGAGTATGGGGACTCACTGAATACGATTTGTAGTGTCATACGGGCTAAACAGTCAATCCGTAATCGTCTACTTATCTATCCCTTTTATGGTTATTCTGAGAGTAATATGAGACATGCATCAGTTCAGTTGGAAAAGAATGTGACAAACCTAATTGATAAAGGTCTGAAGGAATCCCATGGATTGCCAGGAGCACTAGGCTTTATGTGTCTGAATGACAAGATAAGAAGATATCGCCAGATACCCACATTTACTGAAGCCACCTATCAACTGGTGCTGGATTGGGCAGCCGTGGGAATCATGATGCATGATATGGCGGGGTTGTATTGGGATGATAAGGAGAAAAAACGCCCCAAAAATCCAATACTGAGATTATCGTTTGATGTAGATCCGCTATCAAGCATTATCAGTATGGCAGATATATTGGAAGAATTTTATAGACCATCAGCAGGATTTAAAAGAGTTGAATATAACGGTAAGCAGTCGGTGGATCTGACTTACAACTTTCCTTGTCAGGAGACTGTGATGTATATAAGGGAAAGGGTGCTTTATATTCGCTACAGATATGAAACTGAGAAGGATGCTACGCTTAATAGGCAGAGAAGAAAAGACGAGGTGAAAGAGTATTTTGATGAGAGCAAAGGATATATTGATTTAACTTCGTTGGGGATTGTGAGAGTGGATTGTAATACAGAGATGATTTAGGAAAAGAAATGGATTGGAGTTTAAACAAGATGAGTGTTCGACGATTATTCTGGATACTGTTGGTTGCAATTATTTTAATATGTATGCTACCACTTTTGTTGACCCAGTTCTCAATCGTTGATTTTACTACTACAGGTGAAATCGGTGATACTATTGGAGGAATTATGGGACCATTTGTTGCCATCGTGGCTTCTTTTTTGACGTTTCTTGCATTCATTATGCAATATCAAGCAAATGAGATACAGAAGAAAGAACTGAAACGGCAGTCAATTGTGCATGATAAGGAGCAATTTGAAGCGAAACTATATCAGATGCTCGATGTGTATAACCAAAGCGTATCCCAAATAAGAGCGGGAGACTTTGAAGGAAAAAGAGCTATTCCGGAACTATTATCTGAACTACATTTCATTTACCGCTGCGTAAGGTTTGCGTATTTAAATATAAAAGCTTCGGATATTAAATTATTAGTTGCTGATCCTGAGCAGAGGGTGGATATGGAACTTTATATGAAAGAAGTCCTCAAAGACGTTGGGTCAGAAAACCTTGTACTAATGAAGTTCGCCTACTCTTTGTTTTTCTATGGTTTCCCTCGTGTTAATCCAAGTGAAATGTATAAAGGTAAATATGTTTTGGAAAATTTATTATATCAAAGTTTGCTACATATTTTGTATGAGAAATCCACTGTAAAATACCAAGACTTCTTTTTGAGTGACAATATCAGCATTAATCAATATCCGAAATCGATCCATGCTCATTATAAAATGATGAAAGGACATAATGAAGAACTTGGTACATATTACCGCCAAATGTTCCAGATTTTTACAACAATTGCAAACTTGGATGAAAGCATAGCTGATGAGGATCAAAAATATAGATATGCCAAATTGCTAAGAAGCCAACTGACGGACAGTGAGCAAGCGTTGCTATATTATAACTCAATGTCAGAAATGGGGACGGCATGGAATAAACGGAACACATCGCCATGCAATACTCGTGAGGGTATGGGACTTATTGCTAGGTTTCGTCTTATTAAAAATATTCCTGGTAACTATCCTTTTTTTGGCATTACACCAGATTTAATATATCAGAACGACATGAAGGTTTGGCGAGACGAATATGGGAAAGATTTTTATGAGCATCCCTCTTTTTTGAAAGAAGGTTGGTATTATTATTCCAGGAGATTGTAATGGCAAGAGAATAATTTTATCCAGTCTATATAAAACCCATGAATAGGTATAAATGACAATCTTGAAGAATTTGTGTGCATCGGATCCACTCAAATCGATTTGGTGTAACAGGGAGATTGGTTATACTGATTGTTCTGAAGGGGTTGGCATTATTGCGTTTTGGGCAGTTAAACCCGACTATGGACGTTGGAAGAATCATGGATATACAACGTCGGTAGTACACATCCTCCCAAGGTGCGGCTCAGATTCTGTTTCTCGCTAATCTTCCGCTTGGAAGTGCCCTTGATGTATTCTTGATTTAATCGTCTCATATCTGTCTTCGTTGCTTTCTTGTTCATTTCTCTCAAATATACTATCCATAAATGACACCCAATCAATTTTATCTATTTGTATAGAATCTGTCTCTAATCTGTTGATTAGTGAATTATGAATCATCATCACTCTCATCTCAATTTGAGGGATGTCAAAACTTACAAAATAGAGAGACATCAGATGCCAGGATCAGTAGTTTCATCCCACTTCTAATGCATACTTAAAAAAATCGGCAAAACTATGGCGAAATTGAAATAATATTTGTATATTTGCACCTAATTATTAATTTCTAAATAAATTTAGTTTAGTATGGTTGCAATTCTTATCGCAGGATCACATATTGTATTTATTATAGCTTCTTTTTTATTCTGGCTATATCTACTACTGTACAAAAAAAGGTATACAAGAGAAAGGTTTGCCTTTTCACTCTTGTTACACTATTCAAGTATCGTCGCACTATTCCTTCAATATATATTGGCTCCCAACTATCTTGAGGCTGTGACAAACTACGTTCTTAGTGAAATCTTCCATTTGCCAACAATACAGTTTGAGCAGCCTAGCTTTATCGTAATTATGGCAGGAATTATAATTATTATAGCATACTACGATTTCACTATCAAAATTTATAAAAACTGGAGTGGAGGAAAATCTGTTGAAGAGATTGAAAATCGTTTCGGGGATCGGGAGATTTATCTCATACCGGAATCGCTACAGTTCATTACTAATTCTAATTCAAGAATCCTTGGTCATGAAGAAGGACGTGACCCAGAGAATACCATTTCATACGATCAGATGAAAGTCGAGAATCTCGTTTGGCACATACAGGCAGCAGAATTGCTTAAACTGAAAGACGCTCAATACAAAATAGACACCACCAAACACTGGTATAGCCAGGAAAATTGTTATATTACAAAATATGGCAACAATGAGCAGATCGTAGCCATCCTTTGTAGTAGTCAAATAATCGCAGATGCTAAAATTTCTGCTTTTCTGAGATTTGTTAAGGCTCAGACAAAAGAAACGGACGATATTCGATATATCTGGGCCATTCAAGACAATGTAGATTTTGAAACTAAGCTGTTTGAAGGATATACGATTGAGATTGTGACAGAGAACAAACTACTTGCGACTCTTGTTGACTTTGAGGATTACAAGCGTGACATTGTGCGCAGATTCGCTGAAAATGAAATTTATGAGGGATATGGGCTGTCATTAAATAATATATATGTGGAGCCCCTATGTACCGTCTATGATGTTGAAAAGAAAAAAAATGAAAAAATTGAATCTATTGAACACTATGTTGCTGAATGGCTGAACGACAACTCACAGCATAAGCAACTAGCTTTGCTGGGCGATTACGGCCAGGGGAAAAGTGTATTGTCATTAAGACTGGCTTACCAGATACTAACCGGCCATATCGAGTCTGAGCGAATACCCATCATCATAGAGCTCCGAGGTAGATACATTAAGCAATATAGTGATACCAAGGAAATACTCTATTCATGGGCGAATAGATTTAACATACCACCCAAGGCTCTATTGAAATTACATTATGCAGGGAGGCTTCTTCTGATATTTGAGGGCTTCGATGAGCTTGATCTGATAGGCGGCGAAGAGATACGTAAAGAACACTTCCGCAAGCTTTGGGAATATAGCATCCCCAAATCGAAAATTATCATTACTGGGCGTCCGAATTATTTCATGGACGATAAAGAAATGACCACTCTATTACGACTAAGTCAGCAACGAGCTGATAGCTCGAAATACTGCGAGACCATTCGATTAGAGCTTTTTCAGCGCGAACAGATAGTTGCAGCTATGCGTTCTCTGAAAAAAAGTGTGCAGGATGAAATTATCAGCGTTTACGACAAAGAGGTGAAAGATAGTAGTTTCAGAGATTTAGTGTCGAGACCTTCGCTACTCTTTCTTACTGGCCTGATATGGGAAAAGGAACAACTGGCCTCAAAACTTTCGAATATCAATTCTGCCGAAGTCATCAGAGCTTTCCTCACCTATAGTTATAAACGCCAAGACGAAAAAGAAAATAACGCAATTATGAACTCTGATGAGCGCGCCTACTTTATGCAGGGCATCGCCGTAGCAGTCGTAAGCCGTCATGGATATACTAATCAGATTGGGAAAAAAGAGCTAGAGTCCATTGTTGGAAGATTGTTCAATTCATTCCCTAACGACATTACATCACAGAGCGGAAATGCCAATAAGAAACTGCTCAAAAACAGATTGGACGAGAACCATATTCTTCAAGCTATCAATACCGACATCAGGTCATGTGGCATCTTAGTAAGGGATTTCTCAACAGAGGATACATTCTGCTTCGCTCATAAGTCGTTCCTCGAAGTCTTGATTGCAGAATTCACGGCAGATAGCTATATTATAAAGAAAGGGACCTCAGACAAAGGTCTTCGCTACAAAAAGTTAATGACAATTGCCAATACATTAAATGTCAATCTTAATAACGATATATATCTATGCGATGAAAACATTTTCAAATTTGTCGTTGAACTATTGACAGCAAAAGTTTCTGTAAAAGGAGAGGAGAACTCGAAGGAAAGGGTTCAAAGTATATATAAACAATTACATCTGTATCCTTTCCCTCTCAGAGTCCTAGGATGGGGCATAGCATTACTTGGATCTGCTTTTACTTTTAAAGTCCTAAGAATCTACTTCATAATGTACTTTTCTCTATTTATCTTTTCTATTTTCCTTTTAGTAGGAATTAGCCTCAAGGCATTATTGATAGCATTTGTAGCAGCCCTTCTTATAATTACTTATCTTATTGTGGGGAATTGGTATTTCTATAATAAAATAGGAAAAAACCAACAATTTCAAACAAAGAGAAACAATAAGGAAGTTTCATATAGCCGATTAAAGATGGCCATTTTCCACTTTGTATACCTACTTATGTCTAACACAAACACATTAACCAAGATGAGAGATCTTAGAGTCATCGCATTTTATGAGGTTTGTAGAAATCTGAGGACAGAACAGGCTTTAAAGAACATCTGGCCATCATACGTGGTTAAAATTGTTGAGCGACTGGCATATCGTATAAACATAATACTTGAGCATGAGGATAAGGAATCATAAATCGCTTGGACAATAGTATTCCAGTCATCCAATATAGGGTCTGTGTGCACAGACTCTATATTGTTTTCATATGCATCCCAATGGTCATTGCCCAATCACAAGTAATATAATATATGTGAACAGTCATATCGTTTCACTAGTCCCAATTTTAACGGGACACTTCTATACCTTAATATATATATACGCACGCGTAAGGCGCATTTTATCGCGAATTATGCATCTATAAATATTGTACGACACTCTATGGCGACGGAAAGCGTTTCAATTTCAGACCCTGCCAATTTGCTCTTAAACCATTAATAATCAGCATGATAAATACTGTTCTCCTACCTATTTTGCACCTTTTCCGTCAGATTTGAAACGCCTCATGATAACCAACAATTGAATAAAACGTGCTAAATTTGCATCAATTGATCCTAAAACATAACATTATGGATGAAAATACGATGTACTGGCTGTTTACAACAGCACCCCAGGCGATAAATGTTTTTTAATTCAAATATTATAATTTATGTCAGTAATAACGAAAAATGGGCCCAAAATTCGCTCTACAGAAAAGAGTAAAGAGTTTAAATTAAAGAATATAGAAATCTTTAAAGATGTAAAGAGTAAATATGAGTCTATCCTTAATGATAATAATGTTTCCTACTACAAAATGGGTCCTCTTACAGGAAGCAATTATTATAAATATATGGATTTGGAAACTGCATTAATTTGTCTTGAAAATAAGTCTCTCCGTTTTGCAGAACCTTCGTTATGGCAAGATAATTATGAAAGCCGATTTTATAATGCCAATTATAACAAGATCCTAAATGGTAAAGATGAAACAAGAGTTTGTCCATTAATATATTCAACCTGTCTTACCGGAAAGAAGAATAATGAAGCGGCATGGAAGATATATTCTTATGGGAAAGTGGGATTAGGTGCCAGATGCGTAGAGTTAACCCTAAGCAGATTTGAATTAAGGAGAGAACTTATTTCATTTTTAAAAAACTATTCGATATATGAGGGACTAGTTTCGTATGTCTGGGAGGGAGATGTAGATAGGATGCACAAAAAAAGAATATTAAATAATAAAACATTTGAGAATAATCCTTGGTATGATTTGTTTTTCAGACATTTTGATAAGAAAGAATACTTAAATCTAATGCTGTTAAAAAGAGATGCTTTTGAACACGAACAGGAAACAAGAATAATGTTAGTACCCGATACCCCTACAATGGCAAAAGGGAAAAAGCATGTGAAGAATGGGAAGACAATATATGGTGGTCATATAGATGTAAAGATAGATTGGGGGAAAATAATAAAAGAAGTAAGGTATTCAGACTCATGTACTGAAGTTGAAATAAAGCTATTAAAAGATGCAGTCCGAAAGGCTGTAGGTTTTGTTGGAGATGATGCTGCTTGGGAAAAAGATAGGAGATGTCCACATTGTTACTATATCTATGGGAAAAGGGAACGAATAATGATTAAGTAATGATGTGGAGAAATAGGAAATATTAAGTGCCCTCAAAAGTCTTTCATTTAACCTTTAGGGGATATGCTAAGTTGAGCATATCCCCTTTTTGTATTGTGCGAGCCGAGCTTTTATCAGTCTGATATCTTATATTTCTGATTAGGATGGTTTGGCGTACCAGGATATAACATCTGTAACTTCTTCGAGGCTATTAGTACCGGAATTACTACATTTCGAAGATATTTTGGATTACGTTTTATCATTGATGATAACAAATCTAATGAAACCCAATCCTTGCAATGCGATAAGATCAGGACTTGTAATTCCTCACGTGACATTTTCTTTTTGATAGAGGTTGCCACATTTGACTCGGAGGTTGCCATGTTTGACTCGGAGGTTGCCACATTTGACTCGGAGGTTGCCATGTTTGACTCGGAGGTTGCCATGTTTGACTCGGAGGTTGCCATGTTTGACTCGGAGGTTGCCATTTTTGACTCATGCATTTTTAAATAGTCCAAACTTCCTTGTGGCAAGAGATATCTCATACCTCTTCCATACCCCTCTGAAATAAGTAGCCCCTCATGTGTCATGCGTTTTAAAATATCCGCAATTTCTGCTTTATGAAGATTTAGGGAATAGCGCAGGCGTTCATTGGTTACATATCCCTCATCACATGCCAATGCCAGAATGGTTAAGACATTATGGTCAAAACTATTTGCCATCATTCCAAATTTTTCTGTCAACTTGGCTTTTGCTTCATCCGACAAAAAAGACTCCATAGGCATGGTAAGCACTACCTTATCTGGTGCTTGCAGTTCATCTATTTGAGGTGAGCGCCAATTGGCCTCACGCCAGCCTTTCATGATTTTGTCGGTACCACTTCCGGCCTTTTCTGCGACGCCCAGCATCGAAAACATCTTCTGTAATGACTTATTGCGACAAACACTCTCTCCTCCTTCATAATACTGATTCTTAGAAACAAGTAACGTTCCTGGATTTGAAAAAACAAGGCGATGGAGTTCGTGTCTAACCACAAGTGAAGCATTGATTGTATAATCAGCATGAACGCACAGATTAATTAATGCTTCTCTTACCGCCACATGTGCAGGTGTTTCCTCGCGGCGTATATTTTCTTCTAATTTGAAGGGTTTGGGTAGTGCGGATTGTAATCTTGGTAACACACGCTGATAGAAATTGAAAAGGTTGGCCTCCCATGTCCCGTCTGCACAAATGCGGTTAGTCCATCTCACATCTTCATTTTCTGTCAGATGCTCTTGATAGTCCGGGAAGAAGTGAGGAGCACATTCCACATCTGTAATTGATGTCGTTTTACCAAACATCAAGAGACCTGCCACAGTAAAACCTTCTTCACCAGATTGCCGATCTTTCCGATAGCCTCCAAGCATACGCAGCAACTCTATATCATCAAATGCCAGCCAAGGATGATCTGGAGATGATAGCTTAAAAAGTTGGCGATAGTGACTAAGGGCTTCTTTGTCTAAATCTTCTATTGTGTAGTTCTTCAGGATGCGGCTATCAGCAGGTCGAGTATCATCCGCGTCAGCAAACATGCGTTGAACTTCTCGTTCTGTGCATCTATAGTCACCTTCATAATTACGTTTAAAGGAACCTTTAAAGGGGTCATTAGCTCTATACACCGGACGCATTTCTCTTGGAGCACGTGGAATAAAGAAGAGCATAAAAGCAAAGCCCTTGTAATTTCCGATAATAACGTCTTCCTTGCGCATTAAATTGCGACTGATGGTGGAAGGATTGTTTACATTATTCCAAAAGTCTTTACGATATTTCTCAATTTGCTCATCGGTGAGATTGTCGATATAGAACCTACCTTTGTTCTCCTGTACTCCAAATACAATTGTGCCACCCTCAGTATTGGCAAATGCAGAATAAGTGTCCCAAAAACTACCAGGGAAACCTCCTGCGGCACTCTTGAATTCCAAGTCGTCACATTCGTTCTGAACGAGTAAAGATTCTAAGTATTCATTGAAATCCGATATATTCCTAACCTCTATCATATTCTTCTTATTATAAAACATCTATTTACCCAATTACTACAAAAAAAACATCTCATATATTTCGTTATCCATTATTGAGGGTCAACATTTATAACAATTTAGCATTATTGTTTATTGACCAACTCCACGAAATTGTCTTTCTGTTTATTAAAATTTCTCCAATCAAGCTCCAACTCATAGCATTTGCATAGTTCCTCGTATAATTCATCCAACTTTGATTTATCTGTAATGTCAGCGGCTTGCTTTACAACATTAAGAAATCCAATTTCCGTAAACTTTAAATTTGGAAATTTAAAAGGCAGTATCCTTTTTCCTTCCATCGCCCATGCTGCGCCCATTTCATTTTGGCAAACCTCACTATTCCTATAGTTGTCAGAAATCATGCACAGGATGTAATCGCAACTTTTCATATTCTTGATTATCTCATCTCTGAAATCATCCCCAGTACGTATAGCAGTGTGGTCTAATGTGCAAAAGATGTCAGATCTCTTAAAACCACAACCAATCATCAGTATCTTTTCTATAAAATCATTGATGATAACTTCGTCCTTAGAAGAATGACTAATAAATATCTTTTTGCAGCCAAGAATAGGCTCTTCCAAAGAGATTATACATTTTACAATAGTCTCCGATGCAGATAGGTGGACTATTTTATCTTTGTCATATTTATCCATATGTTCTTGCATTTGTAAACATAGAGAAGGGTATTTATCTTTTATTGCTTCTCTTAAACATAGTAGCTTTTGTTCATAGCTTTTTATATCTCCTTGGATTGTATAATCTGAGAAAATAAGATTCCGATAGGGTATAACAGACTTGGCGATTTTGATTTCCTGCTCGTCAAAATCCTTGCATTCAATGGCTAACTTATATATATTTTTGTTCATAATTCGTATAGTTTTGAAATCACATACATCTAACAAATCTTATTGCTGATGAAAACATACTTTGTTCCTTTCAGATCTCCGTCCATCAAATATGTTGTTACTGTCTTACCTATTATTATAATACTTTTAAGAACCAGTTTAGAACACTTACAAAACCTCTATTGCTAAATGCCTTTTTTATTTCATCTTGAGGAATATTTTTACAACTATTCAATTGAGAAATCAAATCTCGGCGTTTGTTTTTAAGTGACGAACAATTCAAGTTAAAAACCTCAATGGTTTTCTTTACTTTATTGACAACATCTTCTGAAAGATTATTTAATGGCATTATTTTCCCATTACCAGAATACTCTATAAACTGTGACATGTCATCAACCACAGGATTAAAAATCTGCTGATACTCTTCAGCCTTGATTTTATATGTATTGTCTTTGTATTTACCTCCAAAATCTTCATCAATAGTTGAAACTATCAGATTATTCCAATCAAAAGTTTTTTTAGGGAAAAGATTCCTTTTATAATAATGATCAATATGTGAAGAAGTAGAATCTTCTTCAAGAATCATTTCTGAATATCCACATAAACCATCTTGCTCATTACACAAGATACAAAACCTGCTATCTGCAGAGATTTTCGAAGGCAATTGTCTCCATTCTGTTGGATTATTCTTGAGAACAAACGATGCAAAGTCAGGAAGAGGATTCTGTTTATTTATTTTTTTCATGTTCTTTTCTCAATATATCACGATTCATTGCCATTATCTCGAAATCATCTGGACCAATAATAGATTCCAATTCTTTCATCTTCTCTTTAAAAATAGATTCTTTATATTTGTCTTTTTGTATCATTTCCCATAGAGATTCTATTATCTTCGATACATCATTACTTCTTGTACTTTCCAAGCCAAAATAATCCCCTAATATACTTTCGACAGTTTTCCCATAGTATTTTAGAGCTTTAGTTACCACTTTACCATTCCTCAAAAGATGTAAGTTCTGGTTATTCAAATCAGATACAATATTAGGACTATGGGATGTTATTATTACCATTGATGTTTGATCAATACTTCTCCTAACATTATCTACAAATTTCTGTTGCCATTTAGGATGCAAGAATACATCTGGTTCATCGTATAAGTATAGTAGATTCTTTTCTTCTTCACCAAATACCATGTTTACTCCTTGAGTCAAAACTATTTGTTTCTGTCCTTCGCTCAATCTGTTCATATCCATCTCCTCACCATTGTCCAAATCCCAAGCGACTTTTATTTCTGATAGCAAGTCATCATATAACAAGGTATCAAAGATAGTAAAGGCAATATCTTTTGAATAAGCATTTAAATCAGCAAAAGCCATCTCTATATTCAGAGTACCATTAAAATGATAAATCAATATATTGTTCTTCTCATTATCCCAATCTTCTTTATCAGCGTAAATATCCATAGTCTGTAAAAATTGCAATGCAACATTTCCAGATGCCCCCCACAATTTTTCTTTTGGCTTTTTTGCCCAAGACGGTTTTTTTAATACAATAGAAATCCTACATTTGTCTTTATCGATGTCTAAATACTCTGACAGGAAATCGACATCCTGTTTATCGTCAGAAATAAATAGTGACACGATAAGCATTGAAAGATGCTCAGGCTTAATATAAATAAAAGGTCGCTCTTTGGGCAAATTTAACGGAGAAAAAGAATAATCATTATTTGCACTTATTATTTCTTTTTTATACTTTTCTTCAAAATGCTCACTAAGACATCGAAGGTGATCAGAAATACCAGCATAGCTAAGTATTGTTTTAGATGGTAAAAATGTTTCCATTCCACCATATTGTCTTTCTATTTGAGCGATTGATAATTCTTCTCCATTCACCCATATTTGAGGAACAAATGTACAAGAACGGTTATCAACAAACTGGCGACTATGTATTTCTATATTGTATAATTCATTATCTTTTTCAAAATCATACACTATTTCGTATTTCTCTACAAATTCTGCTGTTTTATCATTCAGTATAAAGAATTTGTGTAGATGACCAAAAATGTTAGCAATCAACTCCAAAATTGTTGATTTTCCGCTTCCGTTTTCGCCAATTAATACAGACAGATTGCTGTTAAAGTCAATCTTGAAATCTTTCAGAATATAGAAATCTTCAACTTTTAAACTATTAATTCTCATAATAATATTATCTAATTGTTATAGACTTGACCATATCAATGGGTTAGTGATAATGTTTGCAACAATATTTGAGGCAACATCTGAACCAAAAGATTTTAGTTTAGCAATAATGCCATCCCTTGACTTTTCTTTATCACTACCAGACTCTTTTATTACTTCTTTTAACTCTTTTACCTGCCTTCCAGTTAAATCATCCTTTATCGCCTCAAGGAAGATATTAACAGCCATAGATTGTTCTTGACTTTGTGATTGGTTATTAGCGTTATTAATTGTGTTTTTTATAGTTATTGGTTCAGTACCCTTATTTTTGACTTTGTTCTCAACGGGAACAATGGTGGGCATAGAGGCTATCGCCTCAAGTATAGCCAATAATGCATTTTGTTGAGTTGGAACTAATATGTTCTCAGACATTTTTTCAAAATCCATGACGAATTTGTCATTAGGATAGTTTATGTTTAAGAAGCGTATAGTCTTTGCTACCCACTTTTGATAGTCCTCCCAATCGTCATATTGATAATACGGGAACTCTTCACATGAGTGTAATGTGGTTATACGTACTTTTTGTTCTTCTATAAGTGATGCCAATGTAATTTCTGCCATATTACTCAAATATTTTAGTTTCAAATTCTTTTATTGCTTGTAATCGCAAATTCTGTGCTCTTTCTTTTTGTTCATATATATCTTTCTTTTTGTAATAGATATAACGAACTATTTCGCTTTGAACAATCATTGGGGGACAGACAAATGGGATTTTCATAAAGGCATCAGTATTTATGCTCTCAACTGTCACCCCTTTTTTCATAGCGATATTTAATACGATATCTTGCAACATGTTCAGATAGAACAAGAAATATAACTTTTTCGTTTTCTTTCCATCCAAGCCAAAAGCTTTTAAATCCTGATTAATTGTAACAGGATGTGCTGTTATGCTGACTGGGAAAGAATGCCTTAGAATTCCACTTCTGAAAACACCTAAAATAGTACCTTTAGGATAAACCGTCAATTTTGATTCCTCAACTCCTTTTAAAGTTAGTTTATCTTGGATATTTATAAGATAAGTTTCTTTCATGTCTTTTGCTGACACCCAATAAATATCTTTACCCCAGTAATCTGTACGCTTTGTATTAGGGGTTTTGCCACCTTCGAATGACGTTATTACATCACCAATTCTAATTACGTCATATTTTGATTTTTCGAAAGAATATTTTTCGACCTTCAGAATGTCATCAATTGACCATTTTGAAAGATTCCTATATTTAATAAAATGGAGTTTGTTATTATTTGTAGTCTCTTTATTTATAGATATTCCCAAACTGTCTATAAGCCATTCCTTCAATTCTATTTCTATATTTTCTGCTTTTGTTTCTGCTTTTTCCGCTTCTCCTACAAATAGATTGTGATCTGTAACAATTTTATCTTGTTCTTTCAGATTTGGTAATGGAATCTGAATATTCAAGAATAGAGATTCTTGCAAATAATGACGATTTGTAGTTCCATTACTTGCCTTTTCGCAATAGTTTACAAACGCTGGTGTTGTTGTCAATAATGCTAAATAAAATGGATTAACTAGATCATAATTAACATCATAAGTCCAAAAGTTCCCTGTAATAACTCCTCCATCCAATTCTGCAGGGACAACTCCAAACGCACCATTCCGAGCATCTATTTTAGAAAGTAGGAACTGACCTTTCGATATCATATATTGTTTTTTTGTATCAATCATATTACCCAATACTCCTTCTTTTTCTCGAAGTTCAATTCCGCCATTTCTTACTTTTATTTTTGCACGTTTATAGAGAACATTATTTTTAATGCCTACTATTGTTTTGTTGCGTGTCAGAATATCGCCAATACGTACCATAGGATAGCCTTTTTTAAAGGCAATACCTATTGTACTTTGGTATTGCTCACTCCAATTAGTTAATTCTTTATAAGGAATGAATTTTATAAAGTTATATGAAGAATTTACATTTCCTTCCATTCTGCATTATTCATTTTTCTATAAAGATGATTATTTCTAATTTCATATTGGTAGCAAAACTCATTAGTTTCCCACATTTTCTTGTCTGTTCTATATAGTTTGTATTCTGTAAGAACATTTTCTAATTCATTTTCACATTTTGCACCTGTTGTTGTAATACCTGCTTTTTCTACTCGTGCAACGGGAATTTGATAGTCAAACAATTCCTTTGTAATTGTTTTTGTCTCAACCTCCATCTTTGCACGCAATGCTTTAAGTTCTGCTTTTTTTATCTTAACTTCTGCTTGAGTGTTTATTTTATCAATAATAAAGCTATTAAGATTATTCACTTCAGACTTATATTTATCTTCAACCTGTTTGCGAGCGCTTTTCTGTGCATCTTTATATTTCTTCTTTTCAATTTCTGTAAACTTTTTAAAGAAGACAATACTCGGTTTAATTGTAGCTCCTGATGCTACAAAAACATCTTGAGGAATGGAAGTTATTAATATTATCTTTGCCATTCCTTCAAACAATTCTCGAACAGACTGAAGATTTGTCGTATTCAAAACACCCTCTGGCAATACAATCCCTAAACGCCCCCCAGGTTTCAGGAGTCGCAAGCAACGTTCTACAAAAAGAACTTCTGTCAGACCGCTAAAATTGCCCACTTCATATAGGCTTAAAAGTGATTTCCCAACATTTCCGTTAACCTGAGAAATAGCTTGCAAATAAACCTCTTTCCCAAATTTGTTTTCATATTCTTTTATTTTCTTTGGGTCAGTAATGCAATCAGCTTCTGTTACTTTCAATGTTTTTTCTACGCGTGCACCAAAAGGTGGGTTTGTAAGGACTACATCAAAACGATTTTCAAATATCCCATTAATGTTTAATAAGCCATCCCTATGGTGGACACCACAATGGCCATCACCATGCATAATCATATTCATCTTAGAGGTATGAGCCATACGTGGATTTGCATCTGTACCAAAAATACAATCGTTAGCAAGATGATGCAATCTGCCACCTTTATAGGACGTATCTAATTCACGCTCTAAAGCTTCTATATAAGGATTTATTTTTGAGCGTTCAATATCACTCGTCTCAGAATCAGGGTTATAATCATCACCGAGTAAAGATCTCGATATTTTTTCTTTTTGTTTTTTTATGTCTAATTCTATCTTTTCACGCACATATTCAAAAGCTTTAATTAAAAAGCCACCACTACCACAACATGGATCACATAAAATCTCTCCTTCTTGCGGATCAAGTAATTCCACCATAAAATCCACAATAGTACGCGGTGTAAAGAACTGTCCTAATTCTCCACGGAAAGTCTTACCTAAAAACTTTTCAAAGGCGATGCCTTTCACATCATCAGAGGTAGTAGACAAATTGTATTTCTCTAATTCCTCTAAAATTGCTTCAAAACTTGTTTGTTTTATCTTGATAGTATCATTTGGATCAAACAATTCATCTTTTTCAAATTCATCCTTTGTTAACCTAAACCCATAATTCATATAAGAAATATCGTCTTTTTCGCCATTAAGCTCTACATTCTTTGGACGAATACTCTTTTCATAAAATGATTCTTCCTTCTTAAATTGCTTTAATGAATAAACGTTGTCTTCACTTGGATTTCGTTCATAACGTATTTTCATAAACAAAATTTTGCTAATTTCGTCAAAAGCAGCCTCTGGAGAAAGTTTATCATTATTACGAATGATATTATGGCATCGGAACAGAAGACGGCTAAACTCATCTCGAGTAAAGTTCTTGGTTCTATCCATAATGTTTTGTAGTTTCTTTTTATCATTTAGTTCTTCAAGTGATGGTATATCTAAAATCTCATCCCCGAATTCTTTAGGATTTTCGTCAAGGTTTATTTTAAAAACCTTTGTTTGTTTAAGGTTAGTTGTTACAAAGAAAGAAGCATTCATATAGCGAGCATAATGAGATCCATGCCAATAATCCCCCATCGAAATATTGATGTTTTCAGCTTTACACTCTACGACTATCACTGGCGACTTTGTATTTACTTGTTCGGGAGATGCCCATATTACAATATCCGCTCTTGCTCTACCAGTTTCACACCCATTGCTTTCAGCAATAGGAGGGTCTTGTTGCATTTGTTCCAAAGAATATCCATAATTGTCCACCAAACGCTTTATATATTGTTGACGTACTTTCTCTTCAGGAGTAAGTACTAGCCATTTATTCTTTAATGGTGCCCATATCTTATTATTTTCAATTCTTATATCCATTGTATTATTCTTTAGTCGGGGTTATTAATGTACGTACATCCACATCTAAAACCTTTGCGATTTCAGCTAATTGTGGAAGAGACGGTTGAACTTTGTTTAAGCACCATCGAGACACGGTGTTTTCACACTTATCTATCTGTTCTGCAAGCCATCGACTTGTTTTCCCTTGCTCTACGAGTACAACCTTTATACGGTTATAAAACTCTACTTGTTGATTGTTCGTCATAATTTGTTGAATTTTCAGTCGCAAAGATACAAAAAAAAATGAAATAGAAGCATAGAATTTCGTTTTTTCGTTTATAAATAACAAAAAAATACAATACAATGTCAGAACGATATGCAAAAAATGCAGAATTTCGGTGACCTTATTATATAACATCATGGAAGTAGTATGGTTATGGAACCGATGACGATCATATACAGATAGCAGAACCATCGGGGTTGTTCTATATGTTATGTGGTTTAGTTTAATCATGATGGTTCTTTTCAGGTAAAACGACCTCTAACGATTTCTTTAGGTGAGGTGGGAGATAGATATTGGTTTATCAATGCTTTCCGGTCTTCTGTACATTATGAGATAACGACGGGAAACTGAAACTGTTAACATAAATGATTATCTATTTTTAATCCAAAATAAAAAGAATTGGGCAAGAAATTTGTTTTTCCGCCCAATTCTTCTATATTACACCTATGCCTTTAGATATTTGGGGTGTCCCAAACCTTGGTCTTGGTGCAGGCAGTGGGGACAGTCAGGGTGCCGACCTTGAGGAGGAAGTCACCCTCTTCGAGGGTCCAGCGGCCGTCAGCACCGACGAAAGCGAGGGACTTGGCGGGGAGCTGGAAGGTGACAGTCTTGGACTCACCTGGTTCGAGGGAGATCTTCGTGAAGTCACGCAGGCGCTTGTTGTCAGGCACGATGCTGGCAACGAGGTCTGAGGAATAGAGGAGTACGGCCTCCTTGCCAGCACGCGAACCTGTATTCTTCACATCGACGCTGACGGTGAGGATATCATCAGCCGTGAATGAAGCCTTATCCACCTTCAGATTGGAATACTCGTAGGTGGTATAGCTGATGCCATAGCCGAAGGGCCACTGGAGCGAGACCTTGGCGTCGTAGTTGTAGGCACCTTCCATCGTACCCACCTCCTCAGAGACCTTATAGTCGTAGGTGTTGAGGGAATTGATCTCACGCGGATAGGTGTATGGCATCTTGGCAGAGAAGTTCACATCGCCAGCGAGGAGGTTGACGAGGGCATCAGCACCGTAGTTGCCGGGGATGAAGATGTCGACCACGGCCTTGGCGAGGGGTTCGATGTCGGCGATGAGACGCGGACGGCCTTCGTTCAGCACGAGGATGATGGGCTTGCCCGTCTTGGCGAGGGCCTTCACGAGGTTACGCTGATTCTCGCTGAGCCAGAGGTCCGTGAGGTTGCCTGGCGTCTCGGTATAGGAGTTCTCGCCGATGGCAGCGATGATGATGTCGGCCTGGGCGGCAGCCGCCACAGCCTTGTCGATCTGAGGCTCGTTCTCATCGTAGTAGGCCCCATTTTCGTTGTAGGTCACGCCCTGTTCGAGGATGATGTTCTCCTTGCCGTATTTGTTGCAGAGGGCCTCGTAAATGGTGTTGTATTTCTCAGACATGTCTTCAGCACGCGAACCCTGCCAGGTGTAGCTCCAGCCACCGTGGAGGCAGCGCATCTGGTTGGCGTTCGGTCCTGTCAACAATATCTTTTTGCCCTTGGCCAGTGGCAGGATGCCGTCGTTTTTCAACAACACTTCACTCTCCTCGGCGGCTTTCAAAGAAGCCAGGGCGAATTCCTCGCAGCCGAACTTCTCGAAGCCCTTGCCACCCGTGTTAGGCTCATCGAAGAGGCCGAGGCGATACTTGGCACGGAGAATACGGCGCACAGCATCGTCGATACGGGACATGGAGACTTTACCCTCGTTGACCAGTTCCTTCAACAGGATGCAGAACTCAACGCTGTAAGGATCCATCGACATGTCGATACCGGCATTGATGGCGATGCGGATGGCGTCCTTCTTGTCCTTGGCCACCTTCTCACGGGTGTAGAGGTTATTGATATCAGCCCAGTCGGTCACGAGGAAACCGTCCCACTGGAGATCCTCCTTCAGCCACTTCGTCAGATATTCATAACTGGCATGCACAGGTACGCCGTTGACAGAAGCGGAGTTGACCATCATCGTCAGCGTACCGGCGAGGGCTGCCTGCTTGAAGGGCTCGAAGTATTTCTCACGGATCATCTGGGGTGAGAGGTAGGCAGGGGTGCGGTCCTTACCCGTCCAGGGGGCACCATAGGCGAAATAGTGCTTCGTGCTGGTACCTACGTGGTAACGGTCGATGTGGTTATTGTCATCACCCTGATAACCCTTGATCTCG
>Ga0310786_10000827_pt1 | contig 49397 bp, 32 predicted proteins | sample AusTroGonzalo_MG_FD_203881 | JGI IMG/M metagenome (GOLD analysis project Ga0310786, IMG submission 203881) | Bovine rumen microbial communities from tropical cattle in Woodstock, Queensland, Australia - Gonzalo_03 (v2) (version 2) | ecosystem: Host-associated > Mammals > Digestive system >...
GAGCCATATAACACAGCAGGGTTCAGTAAATGCAGATGTTGAGGGTGAAAACGGTGTTACTGTAAATGATGCTTTAGCGATACAAAAATATCTTCTTGAGCTTATACCGTCACTTCCCGTAAAGTAACACAGGTTTCTTGACCAAATTCTTATATTGAAGGGGCTTTTGCCCCTTCTTTTTTTAGAAATGCGGTTGATTTAATTTTAATACTGTGCTATACTAAAAACATAAATAAATATATTAAGATAGGAGAAAAAATGGAGCAGGTCAAAAGAAATTCCGGAAAATCACATAAAAGAAGATACGGTGTACGTATTTTATTTTTGCTGCTTTTTATTGCAGCGGTGCTGACTGTTATTTATATTCGTGTAAACCCGAAATGGAAGGCTGCAAAGCTAACGATCGAGCCCGCAGGGAGATTTTATGAGATACAGGGATTAGTTCCTGACGGAATGACCCTTGAAACGAGAATAGCTCCTCCCGATGGATATACGCGAGTTCAAGCCGATGAGGGTAGCTTTAGTGCCTTTCTGCGGAAATACCCTCTTCTCCCCGATGATATAAAGCTTCCCGTGTACGATGGTTCGACAATAGATACTACCGATGCAGCTGCTGTATTTGACATAAGCCTCGGAGATGAGGGCTATCAGCAGTGTGCGGACAGTGTGATAAGGCTTTACAGTGATTATTTTTATGAAACAAAGCAGTTCGACAGAATATCCTTCAAGTTTTCAAACGGAGATGAGTGTTCATATAACAATTGGCGAAAAGGAAAAAGAATGCTTGCCTTTGCGGACGTTTCCCTTGAAATATTCGGGGCACTTCCTGATGACAGCAAGCAGCAGTACATGAACTATCTTAAAGAGGTAATGCGTTATGCGGGTACACTGTCGCTGCTAAAGGAGTCTGAGGTGATATCTCCTGATGAGATGCGTGTGGGCGATATCGTCTGCAATGATACCCATGTTGTTATGGTTGTTGATATGGCAGTAAACGATAAGGGAGAAAAGTGTTATCTTTTCGGACAGAGCTTTATCCCTGCCGTCTGCTTCCATATAATAGCAAGGAATGATGGCAAGGAAGTAACTCCGTGGTTTACTCAGGAACAGCTTCAAAAGAAATATTTTTCCATTGGCTCATTTGCTTTTTGCAGGGAAGATATCCGCCGCTGGAAGACCGGATTTTGATATGTAATATATAGCGAGCAGGTCCTGTGCGGACCTGCTTTTTATGTTATCATTGTGCGGAAGACAGTTGATCATTTTTTACAAACCGCAGTACTGTAAGTTGTTTAATGTTACAAACATTTATGTTTGAGGTAACTATTAACAAAATTACAACATCTGAAATATATTAATGTGCTATTATATAGATATAAGGGATATGGCATTACCATATATGGTAATGTTTAGAGAGTCAACGTAAAGTAATAAATATAGAGAGGTCTGAGTTTTTGTGATTTAGGGGGACGATCAGATGAATAATTCGGCAATTTATATTTCATATATGATAACCGAGCTTTTCTGCATTTTCTTTTCTGTCGGTATTATAATCAAGGCTAATAAAAATGTAGGTACAGATATTCAGATGCGCCATTTTAAGGGAATGGCAATGTTTTTTATAGTATATCTTATAAGTGACAGTATATGGGCACTGGGACAGGGCGGTGTAATACCGTTCAACAGGCTTATGAACAAGATAACCAATACTGTGGGACTTGCTGCGGTAGGATTGCTGACGCTTGGCTGGTGTATTTTCGTTATCTTTCGTATAGATCAGAATAATTCAAAGAAAACAAAAGTAATAAGGATAGCGCATTATGCGATAGCGATAATTGATGTAATAATTACGATAACATCTGTTTTCACGGGTTTTTATTTCTACATTGACAAAAATGATATCTTTCAGTTTGCCGACGGGTATATTGTTCACATTATATTTACCTTTTTACAGCTCTTTGGCAGCGGTATTTATTCCTTCTGGCAAAGCTTTTCAAACAAACAGGTAAAGCTCAAAAAGGAATACCGCCTTCCGCTGAATTTTATAATCATACCTGCTGCAACATCGATACTTGAGGGGATGCTGCCGATTTGTCCTATTGTTGCCTTGGGAATTTTTCTGGCTATCCATCTTTCTTTCCTTGAGATACAGAACAGCGAGATATACTCCGATGCGCTCACAGGACTTAACAACCGCAGACGTATGGAGATATTCCTTCAGGATATGATACATAATTCCTCTGAGGACAATCCTTTCAGGATATATATGATTGATGTCAACGACTTTAAGCAGGTCAATGACAAATTCGGACATATAGTCGGAGACAGGACTTTGCAGCTCGTTGCTGATGCTCTGCATAATGTTTCTGACAAGCTTCACGGTTTTTGTGCAAGATACGGCGGAGATGAGTTTGTTCTGATAATCAATGATGATGCAGAGGTTCAAGAGGCTATACAGAATGAAGTAAATTCTATGCGTGCAAGATGTGCCGATCTTGTTCCGACTATATCTGTATGTACGGGCTGTGCCGTGTGTACCTCGGGAGCGATCACTGCAACTCAGCTTATTGCTCAGGCTGATGAGAAGCTGTATATCCAGAAGGAGATATTCCACGGCAGACGTAAAAAGGAAGATGCTGAACAGTAAACAATAAAGGTTTAAGGCAGTCCGTAAAGGACTGCCTTTTTATTGCTGATTTACAAAAACATCGAGTATCGCATCAGCCAGCATGGGCAGCAGTGATGCCGAATATTCAGCTTCGGGTTTGATAATTACGGTTCCTGTTTTGTTTTTGAGATCCTCCTTAATTATAATGCCGAAATACTTTTCGAGTGCGTACTGATCAAACCCAAGAGAAACGCGGAATTCTCCGTTTTGATATTCAGGATCTCTTTCTCGTCCGATAACATCTCCGTGAATTCCTTTAAAATCAGTGAGCTGTATACCGTCAAAGTAAAGGTCAAGTTTTAATTCGGGCTTTCCGTCAGCATATATTCTTTCTGAATCAACAACGCGAAATTCAAATTTATGACCGTTCCTTGTCCAACCGAATGTGCGCTTGGTGATATCTGCCTCACTTTCCCAGCCTCCGATGCCGAGAAGTCTGTTTATCTCAGCAAATTGCAGAGAGTCATAAAGTACTTCATCATTGAAGCCGTAATAATCTTTCCAATACCAAAGTTTTTCCATTTTGTCGACTACAACTTCATCATTATAGGTTATATTGTTTATTCTGGTGGGATACCATTTTTCGGTCCTGCCGTTTTTCAGAAATTCCTCGTGGGTGTATTCCAGTGAAAGACTGCTGTCTGTATCATAATCGGTTATTCTGTCTTTATATACACTGACATGATAGAAATATACACAAGGACCTGCATCGCCGTGCATATCATAATAATCATAATGGCGCGCTCTTGTTATATATTTCAGATCCTTTCTGTGAGATATCAGCTGAAAACGTGCAGATATCTGCAAGTGTCTGTCGCAGGCCCATTGTGCAAAGACACGTCCGAATTCCTCTAATTCTGCTCTTGTGCAGTCATTTTCGGATATAAAAAATGTTGAGTCGACCGAAAGCTCCCATGCATAATCATCGCCATGTATTTTTTCAGGATGATCTATGGGATATACTTCGGTTATAAATGAAACTGTATTTTTATCTTTGAAGTATTCTGCAATGAATTTGTTCATTTCAGCTTCGGCATTGTTGACTATTTCAGTCTGACCGATGCTGTAGTTATCGTAAAAGTTGCCGTTTTCATCTATTTTTACATATATGGTGCTTTCTACGCCCGAACCGTTTTTAACAGGGTAAACATATAATTCTTCGCTCTGCATAAGTCCCGGCTCGATGTAACCTGCGTATCCGAATTCTTCTCCGTATTTTTCGTTCATATAGGTTATCATTTCGTAGATGTGCTGTACGGATATTTTCTGATTTACCGTAAGCTCGTTTATATCTGTGGGGAGTCCGTTTTTACGGAGCAGATCTTGCTCCCATTCGTTGAGTGTGTCCGAAGTCTGCCATTGATGTCCTTTGGTTTCAGGGCTTTCGCTTTTTTGTCCCATACAGGATGCTAACATTGCGGCTGAAAGAATACCTGCACTAAGCAGTAAGAATAATTTTTTTATATTATTTCTGATAGCTTTCATTTTTAGCACTTCCTTTTATGTCTGTATCGTTTTTTATATTATATTACGTCATTTATAGAATTTCAAGATGATGTTTGTCACTTCCTTAGTGACATTTGTAACTACTTTTGATACTTGTATCATGTCGGAAATAACCTATGATATAATGTGCTATTTGACCTTGCACAGGCAAAAAATAAGTGCTATAATTAAATTGACAAGTTTTTTTGTAATATTACTTCGACATTTCATTTGCGGCTTACGACTAATAAGTAGATGGGCAACGAACTATCCGAAAGGAGGTATTTATGGATAACGGTGAAAGTAGCTACCGCCGTTTCCTTTCAGGTGACAAGGATGGTCTCGCAGAAGTGATGATCATATACCGTGATGGTCTTGTCCTTTACCTGTCAAGCCTTGTATGCAATATAAATATCGCTGAAGAACTTATGGAAGAAACATTTGTAAAACTATATGTGAAAAAGCCTAAATTCAAAGGAAAGAGCTCATTCAAGACATGGCTTTATTCAATTGCGAGATTTACAGCTGTTGATTATATAAGAAAGCATTCATATGCTTTACAGACCTCCCTTGACGATGCTGAGTTTACCGCGAGTGATGATAATCTTGAGGGGAGCATTATAAAGAATGAGGAGAAGCGTGTTTTACACAGGGCTATACGGAAACTGAAACCTGAGTATGAGCAGGCGTTGTATCTGACATATTTTGAGGATTTTTCAAACAGAGAAACGGCAAGCATAATGAAAAAAACAGAAAAACAGGTCCGTGATATTCTGTATCATGCAAGAAAAACACTGAGGGCAGAACTTATCAAGGAGGGCTTTGTATATGAAAAGCTATAAAGAAACTATTGCAAGCGTTTTTGAAAAAGGCGATGCAATACTCGAAAGCAAGAGAATACGGGCTCGGCGAATAATAATGATGACCGCTACTGTTTCAGGACTTTGTGCTGCCGCAATTATTGGGGTAAGCGCATTACACAATCGTAAGCTTAACGACGATTCGATCTTCCCGGATAATCCTGACATCATCGTAACTGAGAGCATTGTAGATACGCAGGTCACTACAACAAAGCCTGTTGAAGAGAATACCGAGGTACATACCAATTCGACCCATAAATCTGCTTCGTCTGACAAGAACGGAGCTAAAACGACCATAACAGCTGTAGCAGACAGTGAACGCGTCGCTTCCGATACAGCTTCATCAGCAACATCTGCCAGTGTTAATGCTTCTGCAAGCAGAATAAAGACGTCTTTGATTAACAACGGCTCAAAAACAACAACCGCCATTCCGGGGGGGATAATTACCGAACCCGATGACGAAAGGAGCTTTGAAATGAAAAAACTATCTGCATTTGCAATATCATTTATTACTGCATTATCAGCCAACCCGATGCAGGTTTCTGCTAACGACAATTACAGACTTTATGCACAGGATCCTTTTGAAAAACAAATTATCGCTCAGGTAGCACAGGGCGAGACAGATCTGAACGGAAACGGTAAATTCGATATTGATGACTGCTATAAACTGTTCGTTTATACAGACGGATTTATTGTAGATGATGCTATAAAGGAAAGAATAGAGCTTTATGCCGACTATGATCACGACGGATCTGTAACATGGTTCAGTGATGCATTGCTCTTGTTAAAGTATTATCTGATGACAAAGCCGCTTGATACTTCCGTATTCAATATCGAAAACTACGAAGATCCTCAGCCTAACGAAGAGACTCAGAGGATGCATGAAGAAATGATAGCTGAAGGCTATGACGAAGAGATCCATCCGCCGTCATATTACTTCACAAAGAATCTTATGACATATATGAGATACTATGGAACAGGCTACGGATTCTTTGCTGATATGGTAAACAGCGGAGATATCTCACCTGATGTCAACGGCGACGGTAAATTTGATATCAAGGACTGCGTTGATTATGAGATATTCGTAGAAAATCTGGTCTTTAAAGATCCCGAGCTCTACAGCAGATATCAGAATCTGGTAGACGGTGTTATCAACTGGCGTGACGGTGATTTCTACGTTACATTTCCAAATGTACAGGGCGGCGAATACTGGGAGCCTTTTGCCTATGATATTATACAGCTTCCTGAGGCAACCATAAAGAGATGTGCAGATGTATTCAGCAAGCTCGGAATATACGGCGGACAGTTTACAGGACGCTATATGGCTTACAGCTATCTCCTTGACCATCCTCTTGATACTGAATACTTCCTGACTGAATACTACGAAAATTTCTATGAGGGTGCATCACATTATGATATAAATGCTGCGTTTGTATTTGCAGCAAGAACAGACGAAAACATCAAATATTTCGGTGATTTCGACAAAGCAAAGTTCGGCAGCGACTTCAAGAAATACTGCCAGGATATTAAGGACGGCAAGAAGGAATTACCTGACCTCAACTTTGACGGTGTAATTAACTCATATGATTATGAAACTGCAATGTGGAGAGCAAGATGTACATTCCTGCCTGACTGGCTCGATACAGAAGGCTTTACTGACGAAGAAAATGAATTGAAAGAGAAGCAGTATAAGTATTTCAAGACCAAGTGCGATATCAACGGGGACGGCAAGAGCGGTGATATCTATGATGTATTGCTTATGCAGTGCTATATGCTTCTCGAAAACGATGACCTTTTCAATGAAAACGCTAATGAGGAGTTTAATATCTCCGAAGAATACAATAGCAGCTTCGCACTTCTTAATGATATAGATATTGATAGAAACGGTGATGCAAATACAGACGGCGGCATGGACATGGGCGATGTTGTGCTTATAATGCAGTCACAGGCAAACCCGGATAAATATGAACTTACAGACAAAGGAAAGTTTAATGCTGATCTTTACGAGACAGGTAACGGTATAACCGTAAATGATGCCCTTCAGGTGCAGAAGGAGCTTCTCGAACTTGGTTAAATCGGCTATAAAAAAAGGTTGCCTTCGATTATAGATCGTTGAGCAGTCAGAAAATATTACCTCCTTATAATAACAGTCCCGCAAATTCGGATATACCGATAGTGGGGCTGTTTTTTTGCCGCTGTGCCGGTCTGATAAGACCAACAGCGGCTTGTTTTTTGGAAATATTGACTTTGAATATGCTTTGTGATACAATAACAAAGTATAAGAATCTTTTTTATATAATACATTAAATATACAGTATTGACAGCCTGAGCTGCCTGAGGAGCGATTTTTCTTTATTATCGCTCCTGTTTGAATACAAGATCTTAATATGAAGCTCGGCTTGTGATGAACTTTAATGTAAAAGAGGAATACGGAAAATGTATGATGCAGTTGGAAAAATCAAGAATAATATACGTTTGTTCAGCTTCTGCAAATCAGCAATTGCAGAAGTAAGCCCGAAGGAACACGGCTACAGATCGTTTGTAAGGGAGATAGGAAAAATCGACTCTGTTTCTGATTTTCAGGGCTTTAAAGAGGCTATAAGTCCGATCCTTTCAATGGATAAAATATATAAGCCCTATGCATACGGTGAGGAATCATTTCATTATGGGTATTATGACGAGCTGCTTCGCTATGCCGGAAAAAAAAGAGGCAGAGTCACTCTTATCCCTTCCTTTGAACATGGGATAAGGTTTACAAGTGCAGTTCCACCGTTCCAGAAATACAGCCTGAGCTGCGCCTGCGAGGGCAGAAAGCGGATAAAAGAGATACACGATGTTGATCCGTGGAAGCTGGTTTTCTGCATAGGACCATATATCCACTATGCAAGGGATATGTATAACAGAGAAAGGTTTAAAGAGCTGAAAAAGAAGCTCGGAAAAACACTGCTTGTTTTTCCGAGCCACACCTGCGAGGGAGAAGGAGCTTCTTCTGAAAACAAAAATATAGTCAGTACGGTCATGAAAAAGTATTCACATTTGTATGACTCAATACTTGTGTGTATGTACTGGAATGATGTAAGATCGGCTGTTTCTGAGCAGTTTGAAGCAGAGGGCGCGAATATGGTGTCGGCAGGCTTCAGAGGAGACAGGGCATTTATAAGACGTTTAAAAACGATAATACGTCTTGCAGATGCTGTTGTGGTCGATGATATCGGTACAAACATCGGCTTTAGCATTTATATGGGCAAAAAGGTGTATTTTGAGGGCACAGAACAGCCGCAGTCGGAAGATGCCATGTTCAGGGAGAATTATTCTGACTTCAGAAGGGCATTCACTGCTGATGATATGTGCTTTGACGATGTACAGATCAGCCGTCAGAGAGAGCTTTATGAAAGCTTCTGGGGCGGAGAAAAGGAACTGCTGTCAAGGGAGCAGGCAAGGGTGATGCTGGAAGCACTTGAGGATATCTGCGGAAGAGCTGCTTTTCGTATCGACAGAATGGAAGCTGCCGAAAGAAGCTTCCTTTACGAATATACAAAAGATAGTGAAGCAGGCAGGATAATAAGATCAGCTTTGTCACCGAAGCTCACACTGTGATGCTCGGCTTTGAAAAATTATTCGAATGGAGATGAATAAAACGAGCACCAAATCGATAAACAAGATCACATTCTATAATATATTGAGCTCTGTCCTTCTTCAGGGACTTGCTTTCTTTACTACTCCGATCTTTTCAAGACTTCTTGGCAGGAGCAATTACGGAATTTTCGGAGTATATTCCACATGGGTGGCTATTTTTTCAATAGTTCTGCCGCTTCAGGCACACAGTGCCTTTCCGATAGCAAAGGCTGTATTTCCTAAGGAAAGACAGGAGGAGTATCAGTCGTCCGCGGTATCGCTTGCGCTTGCTTCGTATGTCTGCATCGCAGCACCGATATTTGTCATAGCATTGCTGTTTGGCACAGATATATTCTTACTTGTTCCCATGCTGGTGCAGGGATTGGGTGTTTGCCTTGTGACGGCTCTGCAAAATAAGTTCGTATTTGAATACGAGGCGAAAAAGAACTTTATCCTATCATTATCGGTGGGATTATCAAACGTCCTGTTATCGCTGATCTTCGTTCTTAATATGGACGGCGGGCATAACTATTACGGCAGGATAGCAGGAATAACTCTCAGCTATGTGATATCGGGAGCATTTTCGTATATTTATATTTTAAGACGCGGAAAATGCTTTTACAGCAAGGAGTTCTGGAGCTTTACCCTTCCCATAACCATACCGACTATCTTTCATCTGCTGGCAAATATTCTTCTGTCTCAGAGCGATCGTCTGATGATCGATAAAATGATGGACAAGGGGAGTACCGGTGTTTATTCACTTACCGTGAATTTTACTGTGGTCATAACGGCACTGTATACAGCTCTCAATAATGCGTGGGTACCTTTTTATTACGATTATACGAAGAAAAATGACAGAGAGAGCATAATGTCTCATTCAAGGAATTATCTTGAATTGTTTACTGTGATAATCTGCGGATTTATGATGCTTTCAAGAGAAGTTTTCACGATGTTCGGAGGAGCGGAATTTGAGAGCGGAAGAGATTATATCCCTCTTCTTGCAGTAGGACATTTTTTTGTGTTCCTTTACAGCTTCCCTGTAAACTATGAATTCTATAACAAAAAAACAAAGATCATAGCGGCAGTTACAGTTTCTGCTGCGGTATGCAATATAATACTCAATTATTTCATGATTAATTATTATGGAATAATGGGTGCGGTCATATCGACTGTTATTTCTTATATGCTTCAGTTCATTTTCCACTATATAAGTTCGAGGAAGCTCGGCGGCAATGATTTTCCGTATCGAATTGTTACATTCCTGCCATGGATACTTGTGACAGCCGCAGGCTGTGCAGTAGCTTACCTTCTTGAGGAGCAGTGGTACATAAGATGGGCGATAGGTTTTATGCTTGGTGTGTACTTTATTTACAGGATAATAAAGAGGAGAGCTATATTCTGATCTTGAAAAAACAAACGAAAATCAGTATATTCGGTAGAATAAATGATCGTTTCTGATCATATAACAATGAAAAGCCATGTAAGCTTTATTGCTTACATGGCTTTTCTATATCACTATATCATTGATCCTGAACGGAGTTCTCGGAATATGTTGAGAGTATCGCAGATGCATCTATGCTGTCTATGACACCGTCGCCGTTGTAATCTGCAAGATACTCCATTTTAGCTTCGGTAACAGGGGGAACATCTGCCTCAACAGACATCTGAGAATAGTATTTGAGGACTTCGCATGAATCAATAGCTGTCAACTTGCCGTCAAGGTCAACGTCGCCTGTTTCCTTGCTCTTGCAAAGTTTTTCGATATATGGGCGGATATCGCTGAGGTCTACAAGCCCTTTCTTTTCTACAAGTTCAAGATAGTAGATATCAAGTTTATATTGAGGAACTTCATAAGGATTTTCCGCAATATTATAGAATATCAGCTGATCGCCTAACGTTCCGGGCTTTCCGTCATAATCCACATCGACCTTTTCATCAATAAATTTCCACATATCAGCAGGAAGAACGCTGTTCTCCATAGTTACTCCTCTGCACATTTCTGATAAATATAATCCAAATGAATATGAATCGTAAACATCTATTTTGCCATCCTTATTGATATCATATATATCCCGTGTAACGCCGCTCTCGAAGTCAGCTCTTGCTCTTTCAATAAGTTCGACATTTTTTTGAGTGTCACGGTTCTCATAATCAAATATCTTATCATTTGGAATTATGTTATCATAATCGACCGGCTGACCTGCTTTATCGAAATATTCATATAAAATTGATTGAATATCACCAACAAAGCTTTCGCTTACAGAAAGATCACACAATGTTACTATTCCTCGGTACTGAACATAATACAGATCGCTTGTCTTTATAAAGTCAACATCGGTATTTTCAAGTATATACCTTGCTATAAGCTCAAAAACAGTGATAGTCTGCAATGGAAGCTCATCTTCAGAATCGCAGGCTATAAATGAGTAAACATAATCATAGATAGGCTCACATTTATCCCATATGTGCTGCTTATCAGCTTCTGGAATAGTCAGACGTGAACGAAGAGTATTGACACGATCACTATGAATTACTGTTAATCCGTCAATAACTTCTGTAACATCATTTAAACGGCCAAAATAGAAATTCTTTTCTATCGGACCTTCATCGTCAGCTGAAGCAACATCATAAATGTATATATCGTAGAGGTCCTTCAAATCTACATTTCCATCTTCATTTATATCAAAGTTGTAGCTGATCCGATCAATTTCACGGGCAAATTTCTTATAATATGCATTGTTATAAAGGCGTCGATCAAAAAGCGAATCGTAATTATTGATATTATAGAAACAATAGTTGATGAAGCTGTTTATGTTTTCTTCCGAACCGTATGTATAGCTTTCGTCAATAAATATATTCCGTATTTTTTCGCTGAGCTCGGAAGGAATGTCGGTAGTAAATGTTCTATAGATATGCTCATTGAAGTTTGTATTTTCAGGAAGATAATAATTCATATTATTAGAGTAGAATACATAGCTCTCAAATGCATATTTCAAGAAACAGTATTCTTTAAAGATATCGCTGTCGGCATTATCAATAGTACCATCGCTGTTGATATCGCCGTATGCTGCACATCTTGCAGCGTATTCCTCGGGCATGGACTCAGACTCATTAACATAGGTGAAAAGTGCGTAAGAATCGAAGCTGTCAAGCTTTCCGTTTCCGTTGAAATCCATGTGCTCGATATTATCCTCGATATAAATGACAGCATCTACGTTTTTCTCATATGGCTTGGGAGTATAAAGACTTTCTGCATTTGCAGGCATCTGGACTGCGCCTGATGATGCCATAGCTGCTGCTGAGAGAGCAGCAAGATATTTTTTTACATTTATGACCTTCATTCTGATTACCTCCTCGCAATCAATTTCGTTTATATCAGTTGTTACAGGTGGTTGTGTGTTATTGGTATCAGCTGTGTGAGCATTTGCTGCTGCGGCAGGTGATACTGTTGTTTTTGCAGCTGAGGCTGTGCGTGGCGCAGCTGATGTTATCATTGAGGTCGTGCTTTTTACAGTGGAAGATGCGGCAGCTGATGCCTTTTTTTCCAAGGACGAAGCTGCTGTCGTTGCAGTATATGTACCTTCGGGAGCAGAAGTGCTGTATATATCAGTAACGGTCTCAGTCGGGAGCACCGTTGCAGTATCAGTGGCGGCAATTATCTCGTCATTTTTTAATGGCTTGCTGTATGAGAGATAGCTGACAGCTCCTGCTGTTATCAGACCTGCGGCTGCTATGGCTGAAAATGCGGCACAGGCTTTTTCTATGCGTATTCGCTTTTTCTTCTTTTGTTCAAGATATTCGTCTCTTATCCTGAATACGGCATCGGCGATATCCTTAGTATTTCTCATAAATAAAGCCCTTCCTTTCCAGCTCGTTTTTTAACGACTTTCTCGCTCTGAATATCAGGTCGCTGACCTGTCGTTTTGCCTTATGCATTATCCTTGCGATATCCGAGGTATCGAGATCCTCGAAATACATAAGATAAAGCACCTGATAATAATCAGGATTAAGACGCTTCATGGCCTTATAAAGCTCTACGTTCTGTTCTTCCTTCAGAAATTCCTTTTCTGTATCCGTAACATCGGATATATGCAGCTGTTCATCAAGAGACAGCTCCGATATTTTTTGTGCTTTCCTCAGATGGTCGATGGCACAGTTCCTCGCAATAGTGAACAGCCATGTTTTAAATGAGCATTTTCCTTTGAAAGCAGGCTTTTTGATAGCGAGCTTAACGAAGGTGTCCTGCATTATGTCCTCTGCAATATCCATATTGTTCACAATACTGTTGAGGTAAAGCGACATTCCCTCATGATATTCATCAATTATTTCTATTAATCCATTATCATCACCATCAAGGAAACGGCGGTAGCGATCTGCATCGTTTCCCATTTGATTCCCTCCTTAATTTTATAAGGCAAATTTGCTTTCTATATATTAGACGTGCGGACCTTGATTTTTACGCACATAAATTTTTTCTTTTATGATATTTTTTCTGATACTTTCAATTATATCATATCACCACATTTGCGGTGTGTCAATCATATAAATTAAGAAGAGATAAGGGATAAGAGATTTTTTACTTTTGTGAAATTAACGATTTTTATTGACATTTTTACTTCATAATGTTATACTTGTAACATGGTTAGTTATATCCATATGACATGAGAGGAGTGTTTATTATGAACAGACTTAAAAGAATAAAACAGGCAGCAGCGGGTATTATGGGTTCTGCTGTCTTATTAAGTTTTGCAGGCGGTATTTTGCCGGTTGCAGCACCTGTAAGTGCAGCTGAAAATTGGGGAGGCAGCGTTTACTACAACGAAGAAAAAAACATATATGAGTACGAATTCATTGACGCATATATCTATGATGTAGAATACTATGAAGGACATATGGAAATAGACCTTATCCCTTCAAGAGGAAGCAACTGGTTCAATTATGAATATCACAGGCGGATAATTGTGCCTTTCCACGATTACGGAGGCAGTTATGTGGGCGAGTTTGAACCTGAGTACAGGATCCGCCCGGAAACAAGAGTCAATATCAAATTTGCTTCAATCAGAGAATATAGTGAGCTTATTGAGCCTTTCAGAAGAAATGAAGGAATATTCCCTTTAAACTATATAATTTCATTAAGAGATCCTGATGAGCATATTTATGGTGATATAAACGATGACGGCGTTATAGATTCCTTTGACGTTATTACTTATAAAAAGTATATTGCAGGCAATCTTTCGGACAAGCTTAGTGAGACACAGTTCCTCAATGCTGATATTGATCTTGATACTGAAATAACAGAAGCAGATCTTCGTCAGGTCATGGATTTCGTTCTCGGAACTGCAAAGGAATTCAACGGAGCTTCAAATATCGGAAGTGTACGCCTTGACAATACCGTAGATGTAAAGGCTTCCGAGGGCGTAAAGACCGATGAAAGCTTTGCATCGGCGGAAATGAAGTTCGGTGTAGATCTTCTGAAAAAATGTTTTGATCCAGAAAAAGGCAGTAAAAATCTCCTGCTATCTCCGCTTTCTATATCGTCTGCTCTTGCTATGACGGCAAACGGAGCTGACGGTGAAACACGCGAGGAAATGGAAAAGGTGCTTGGAAGCGGTCTTACACTTGATGAGATAAACGAGTATATGGCTTATTATGTAAGTCAGCTTCCCGATAAGGAGAAGGAAAAGGTCTACCTTGCCAATTCAATATGGTTCAAGGATGATCCTGCCTTAAAGGTTTATGATGAATTCCTTGAGACCAACAAGAAGTATTATAATTCTGAGATATACAAGAGCTCATTTGATAAGGGCATCGTAAAGGATATAAACAGCTGGGTAAATAAGAATACAAAGGGCATGATACCTTCAATTCTCAAAGAGGGAAATATCAAGCCGAATACAGCCATGATGCTGCTCAATACCCTTTATTTCGAGGCAGAATGGACGAGCCCGTATCTGAGTACACAGGACGGCGAGTTCACCGATCTTGACGGAGTAAAGCACCCCATAAAGGAAATGAACAGTATGGAGAGCTATTATTACGACCTTGGCGATGCAGATGCTTTCAAGAAGCCTTATATGGACGGAGATTACAGCTTCGTAGGTATACTTCCTCATGAAGATGTTGATTTTGAGAGCTACATAGAAAACCTTGACGGAAATGCGATTGCCGAGGGCTTGAAGGAGTATGAAGACCCGGAGAGCTTGGATCTTTACGTAATGATACCAAAGTTCAAGTATAATTATGATACCTCTTTGAAGGAAATACTGCCTGAGCTTGGTATGGAAAAGGCTTTCGATGATATACAGGCTGATTTCTCGAAAATAAACGATCTTTCCGTTAAAGACGCGCTGCCGCTCTATATTGATGATGTTCTTCATAAGACAAAGATCGAGGTAACGGAAAAGGGCACCAAGGCTGCTGCGGCAACAGCGGTAATAATGGGGTATGGAGCTGCTGCTCCGATAGAGAAGAAAAAGGTTTATATCTATCTTAACAGACCATTTGTATACATGATAGTTGACAAGAACAATGTGCCGTTGTTTATAGGCGCAGCTACTCAGCTTGAAGAGAAATAACCTGTATGCTGAAGGCTCTCTGTCTTTACGGCAGAGAGCTTTTTTGCATTATAACAGTATTATATATGCATTTATAATTTGCCTGATAAAGACGGTTCAATAAGGAGGACATTATTATGAATTTTTCACGTATAACGGCAGCAATACTTGCCCTTGGCATGACGATGCCTGCTTTTACATCAACAAGCAGTTTTGCACAGGAGCCAAAATGCAGCGGAGATGTTAATGATGACAGTGTTTTCAATATCTCTGATATTGTGATGATGCAGCGTTGGCTGGGCGGCAAAACGGAGTTGAGCAATGCTGAAAATGCCGATGTGAACGGGGACGGCACCATTGATGTATTTGATATGTGTCAGATGAGAAAAATGCTGGTGAGTGGTGCAGCACAGGAGATTATGCCTGTATCTCGCAATCTTTGCTCGGGAATAGAAAAAACGAAAGTAAAGGGCATGGAGGCAGATGACAAATTCGCAAAGGGACAGAGACAATTTGCGGTAGATATTTTCAAAGCAGCAGTTGCCTCCTCATATTTTGCTGAGGAAGATACAAAAACTGAGGGCGATAATGAGAATGAGCCTGAAAATGATGCCGAGACAGATGTAAAAAAGGATGAGAAGAAGGGTGACGGGAACGTATTCATATCGCCTTATTCAATAATGCAGTCTCTTGCAATGACAGCAAACGGCACAAAGGGGGCAACTCTTGAGCAAATTGAAGAGGTGCTCGGCGGAGTTCCTATAGAGGAGCTGAATAAGTATCTGTATCTGTTCAGAAATAAAGTAGGTTCAAGCAATGACTCGGTTATAGATACAGCAAATTCGGTATGGGTAAGAGATGACCCGAAATGGATAAGACCTGTTCCCGAATTCATACAGACAAATCTTGATTATTACGATGCAGATTATTATCTGTCGGCATTCGATGATGATACCCTCAAGGATATCAATAAATGGGTGGATATCAAGACGCAGCACTATATCCCCGAAATAGTTGATGAGATAAAGCCTGATGACATTTTCTATATCATAGATGCCGTAGTTCTTGATGCTGAATGGCTGAGTAACTATATGAGATATCAGGTAACGAACTGGATATTTGAAGATGTGAACGGTGAGAAACAGGGCTGTGAATTTATGGGGACATCTGCTGGTTACATAGGCGATGATGATACAGACGGATTTATAAAGTATTATAAGGACAAGAACATTGCCTATGCGGCTCTGCTTCCCCATGAGGACATAGATATCCATGATTATATCAGGAACCTGACTCCGGAAAAGCTTGATGCACTCCTTGCTCAGGAGATAGAAGAGGGTGCGGATACTTTGATGCCTAAATATGGTTTAGAGTACGAAAATGACCTTACTGATGAGCTTAAAGCGATAGGAATGGACATAGCATTTACAGAATCTGCTGATTTTACAGGGCTTTCGTCGGCTGATGTTCCGACTTATCTCCGTTATGTCAAGCACAAGACAACACTTGAGGTAAATGAAAGAGGAACAAAGGCAACGGCTGCAACAGTTTCGGGCGGCTTGGCAGGCAGCGGCCCATTGAAAAAACAAGTTTTCCTTACAAGACCTTTCGTTTACTGTATCTATGACATAGAAACACGTATCCCGCTGTTCATAGGAGCACTTATGACTATACCCGAAAAATCGAGCTTTGAACCGGACGCTGAGCTTCTCCGAAACTATGAGGAATGGGAAAATGAGGAAAACGGAACGGACTCTTGATATATGATTTTTGGTATATCATAATATCGTTTTTATATAACATATTGTGCGATATTCGTATGTCAATTTTTGCTCAGAAATGGTTCTCATTAATTGCGGCCATATTACAGACAGTCGGGACAGAACGGCTATTTTTAGGGAAATATGTTTTTTACAAAATCGCAATATCTGACCGATTGACAAAACTACCGCAATAAATGACTTGTGACTTGTAAAGTGTTTGAATATAATTAAGTTAGAAATAAAAACAGCAAAATATACTGGGAGTAATTACTAATCCAATTGCTTAATCCATTTTTACTAAGTCAAAGGAGTGATTTATTTGAAGCTTAGCAAAATCAAAAAGATCATCGGCGCAGGTGCATCCGCAATGATGATCGCAGCTGCTATCCCTGCTGTTGCTTCAGCTGCTGACCAGCAGACAAGAGGTAATATCGGTGGATACGACTACGAGATGTGGAACCAGAACGGCCAGGGACAGGCATCAATGAATCCGGGTGCAGGTTCTTTTACCTGCTCATGGAGCAACATTGAAAACTTCCTCGCACGTATGGGCAAGAACTACGACAGCCAGAAGAAGAACTATAAGGCTTTCGGCAACATCGTTCTTACTTATGATGTAGAATACACACCAAGAGGAAACTCTTATATGTGCGTTTACGGATGGACAAGAAATCCTCTTATGGAATACTATATCGTAGAAGGCTGGGGCGACTGGAGACCACCCGGAAATGACGGAGAGAATAAGGGTACTGTAACTCTTAACGGCAATACATACGATATCCGCAAGTCAATGCGTTATAATCAGCCATCACTTGACGGTACAGCAACATTCCCACAGTACTGGAGTGTTCGTACTACGAGTGGTTCAGCAAATAATCAGACAAACTATATGAAGGGTACTATCGATGTATCAAAGCACTTCGAGGCTTGGGAAAAGGCTGGTCTCGATATGTCAGGTACACTTTACGAAGTATCTCTTAACATTGAAGGTTACAGATCAAACGGTTCTGCTAACGTAAAGAGCGTTACTGTTACAGAAGGTGCAGGCGGCGGTCAGCAGCAGAGCAATGACTGGAACCAGAACAACAACCAGCAGCAGAACCAGAATAATGACTGGAATAACTGGGGACAGCAGAACCAGAACAATGACTGGAACAACTGGGGCCAGCAGAACCAGAACAATGACTGGAACAACTGGGGCCAGCAGAACCAGAACAACGACTGGAACAACTGGGGCCAGCAGAACCAGAACAACGACTGGAATAACTGGGGCCAGCAGAACCAGAACAATGACTGGAACAACTGGGGCCAGCAGAACCAGAATAACGACTGGAACAACTGGGGCCAGCAGAACCAGAACAATGACTGGAATAACTGGGGCCAGCAGAACCAGAACAATGACTGGAACAACTGGGGCCAGCAGAACAACGACTGGAATAACTGGGGCCAGCAGAACCAGAACAACGACTGGAATAACTGGGGTCAGCAGAACAACGGTTGGGACTGGAACAACCAGAACAATAACCAGTGGAACGGTGTTGTAAACAACGACTGGAACAACTGGAATCAGAACAATAACTGGAACCAGAATAACAACTGGGACTGGAATAATCAGAACAACTGGAACAACCAGAACCAGAACAACGGCTGGGACTGGAATAACCAGAACAATAACAACTGGAACCAGAACAACGACTGGAATAACTGGGGACAGCAGAACCAGAATAACGACTGGAACAACTGGGGACAGCAGAACAACGGTTGGGATTGGAATAATCAGAACAACAACACATGGAATGGTGTTGTAAATAACGATTGGAACAATCAGCAGCAGAACAACTGGAACCAGAACAATGACTGGAATAACCAGAATAACAACAACCAGCAGCAGAACAACAATAACAATGCAGGTTCAAGCGACAGCCTCAAGGGTGCATTTGCAAGCTACTTCAAGATCGGTACATCTGTAAGCCCTCACGAGCTTGGCAGCGGTGCAGACTTCCTGAAGAAGCACTACAATTCTATTACTCCTGAGAACGAGCTCAAGCCTGACAGCATTCTCGATCAGTCAGCTTGTCAGCAGAGAGGCAACAATGTAAATACACAGATCAGCCTCAACAGAGCAGCTCAGACACTGAAGTTCTGCGAAGATAACGGTATAGCTCTCCGTGGTCATACATTCGTATGGTACAGCCAGACTCCTGACTGGTTCTTCCGTGAGAACTTCTCACAGAGCGGTGCATACGTATCAAAGGATATCATGAACCAGCGTCTTGAGAGCATGATCAAGAACACATTCGCAGCTCTTAAGCAGCAGTATCCAAAGCTTGAGGTTTACTCATACGATGTATGTAACGAGCTCTTCCTCAACGACGGCGGCGGAATGAGAGGCGCAGATAACTCTAACTGGGTAAGAGTTTACGGTGATGACAGCTTTGTTATCAACGCATTCAAGTATGCAAGACAGTATGCTCCTGCAGGATGCAAGCTCTATCTTAATGACTATAATGAGTATATCCCTGCAAAGACAAACGATATCTACAACATGGCTATGAAGCTCAAGCAGCTCGGTTATATTGACGGTATCGGTATGCAGTCACATCTTGCTACAAATTATCCTGATGCTAATACTTATGAGACAGCTCTCAAGAAGTTCCTCAGCACAGGTCTCGAGGTTCAGATCACAGAGCTTGATATTACTTGCACTAATACTCAGGAGCAGGCAAATCTTTATGAAAAGATCTTCAAGCTCGCAATGCAGAACGCTGATAAGATCCCTGCTGTAACTATCTGGGGTACTCAGGACAGCGTAAGCTGGAGATCTTCACAGAATCCTCTCCTCTTCTCAGCAGGCTATCAGCCAAAGCCGGCTTATGAAAAGGTAATGGCACTTGTAAAGTAAGATCTTTGTTAAGCCTGATCTACTAAATAAAAAATATAAAAGTCACAGGATCGTACATGACCCTGTGACTTTTTTATATCATTTATTCTGGTATAGTTATATTGAAAGTCTGAAGGCTCTGAATACCTGCTCTGCTGTGTCGGCGAGATTTTTAAAGGCGTTTTTCTTGTCCATAGCTTCTTCAAGAGTACATATACCTCGAATAACAGGGAAGAATGCGTCAATACCGCTTGCATTGCACAACTCCGCACCGCTGCGGACAGAGCCGCAGAAGGCAATGACGGGCTTATTGTGTTTTTTTGCAAGCATTGCAATGCCGATAGGTGCCTTTCCCATGGCTGTCTGACTGTCAAGGCAGCCCTCTCCAGTAATGATCATATCTGCCTCTTTTATGGCATCTTCAAGCCTTGTTTCGTTAATTATAAGGTCAACACCCGATTGAAGCTCGGCATTGAGATAATACATAAGAGCAAAGCCGAGACCTCCTGCCGCACCTGAGCCTGCCGTGTCAGGAGAAGCTGAGGGACAAAAGCTTTTTGTGAGCTCTGCATAGCTGCGGAGATAGTCGTCCATGAGCCTGATACAGTCCTTGTCTGCACCTTTCTGCGGAGAAAATACTTCACTGCACCCGTTAGCGCCGCAAAGAGGATTTGTAACATCGCAGGCTACATGGAAGGTGCATTCTTTTAGCTCTGGGATCACATTGTTATCGGTGATGCGTACAAGCTGTGAAAGCCCTTCTGCACCATACCCAACCTGCCTGTCATCCTTGTCCAGCATACCAAAGCCTAAAGCCTGCAAACAGCCTATACCTCCGTCATTGGTGGCACTCCCGCCGATGCCGATAATGAAATTGCGGCAGCCTTGTTTAATGGCATTCAGTATCATTTCGCCTGTTCCGTAGGTAGTTGTATGCATAGGATCACGCTCGGCTTCGGAAAGCAGGGTGAGTCCCGAAGCTGCTGCCATTTCTATGACTGCCGTATTATCGGGGAGTATGCCGTATTTTGCTGTGATGCGTCTTCCGAGAGGATCATTGACCTGAGTTTCAATGTATTTCCCGTTAAGACCTGATACAAGCGCTTCTACAGTGCCCTCACCGCCGTCTGAAACAGGTCTGATAACAATATCTGCGTCAGGAAAAACACGGCGTATACCTTCTGCTGCTGCATTGCCTGCCTCTATGGAAGTAAGACTGCCTTTGAATGAATCTATTGCTATAACAGCCTTTTTCATTGCTTTTTCACCTCTATTTAATAATTTGATAGTTGATTTGCTATATATTTTTTACAACCTAAGCTAAATTTTAACATTAAACTTACGAAAAGTCAATACATATTTAATAGCAAATTAATGATATAGCGCACTAATAGTAATAAATGTTAATTATTGGTTGTGGGGAATATATTTATTTTATAACGCTGTTGGGCAACTGTGTGAAAAATGCTTAAAAACCGCATATAATTCGCATTATTAACAAAGTTTAAACGAAAAATGCCCTTGACGAAACAACATATATAGTATATAATATTAATAGTATATGCTTCGCTAGGAGCATTTTTTGAGGCTTAAATTTTATTCTGATTTTGCTATTATGTTTTAATTTTATTTCCGGTATCATCATTGTAATACTTTTCATAATTTTTTTCGTAATGTTCTTTCTTCGGAGAAAGAAAAACGGGAGAATATTCAGCAGACATCCTTTGTATCTATTCGGTATTGTTTAATTGCATTTTTAGCATTATCTGATAAATATTTACGCTGTGATATCTTCTTTCAGACAGACGTGCTGTATAGGGCTTATGTTTATTGCCGCACATTCTGTCGTATGCTTTTACGCTAAATGTGCCGTTTCCATACAAGCAGCCATTACCATGGGAGCGTGTATGTTTTTGATCTTGTGGCAGATATCTTTTTTATCATCTGCCCGGAGCATATCATACATTTTCTCTTTACATTTATTTCGGCATAGAAGACATCAGCGCAGCATAGGAAAAGACGGATAAGATCAAGGTCCCGAATGAGTTCTTTTTAAGCTTCATTCGTGCCAAAAGAAGAAAAGAAATAAATATTGAAGGGCAAGATGTTTTATGCTGAGAATTGAAGACTATTACACCGACGCACCATCAGCGGGTATTATAACAATGCTCGAAAGACCCGAAGTCGTTAACCGACTTCTCAATACACTTATCTGTAACTTCAGAGGCTTTGATTTTATGAAGCTGAAGGTCAGTATGCATTCCGTTCATGAGGAGCTTGAGGAATTCAGCAACCTGAATCAGCAATATCTCAGCCAGATCAGAAAGCTGCAGGTTTTTTATGACGGCCATCAGCTTGCTTTGAAGCGTATCCTTAAAGACATCAACTATGATACACACCTTAATACAAAGGTGTATTCTCCTGTTATAGGCTGTCCTATAGGCTGTCCGTATTGTTATACAAAAAAGGTTGTAGAACATTTTGATATTACTGATGATTACAGGACTCCTGTATTCCGCGGCCCTTTTAAAATGATGAAGGATTCTGAAGGCAATGATATCCCGGAGCTTTTCAATATAGAAAATGAAAATCCTATCGACTGGTTCCTGACATATATGTCTGATTTCGGCTGCTGGGAGCATGAGTGGCAGGAAAATGTTATCGGTCAGATAATCGCTGCAAGCAATATAAAGCGCAGAGACGGCAGAGCAGTTGATACTTTCCAGCTTGTTACAAAGCGTCCTAAAGGTATTGATCTCAGTCCTATACCTGCTGATACGGATCTCAGAAATGTTGTTATCTCATGTACTGTTGACAGGAATGAGTGTACAGAGCGTATCTCTGATCTTATCGATAAGACAAAAGGACATAATATCACAGCCTGTGTTGTTTATCAGCCTGTGCTTGAGCATATAGACCCCGTTCATCTTGACGAATTCATAAACACTTTCGGAAAGGATTATTCATGGGTCATCATCGGCGGAGAGATCGGCGGAAAGACTCCTCTGAAGTTTGAATGGATCAAGGACATTGTTGACAGATGTATCGAACTTGGCATACCTGTTAAAATGCAGCCTGACATCAGACCTGTTGTTACTGCAAGCGGATATGAGTTCCTTGAACAGGAACCTGAGCCTATCAGGAAATCAAAGATCATACGCAGGAGAAACCTTGCTCTGAAGAACGATGCTGTATCCGAATACTACGAGCTGAAAATGGCAGAGCTTTACGATGAGCTTAAAGAGTGTGCTTCTGCTGATAAGCTTGATATCGCAGCCTCAATTCTTTACAGTGAGGTTGAGATAATCGTTGAGAGCGCGAAGCGTCTTATTAAGAAGCTGCCTGAGTTCGATGTTATATTCAGTGCCGAAACAAAGGGTACTCCGCTTGCTTATGAAATATCAAGACAGAGCGGCAAGCCATGTATAATAGCTCATAAGGCGGTAAAGCTCTATATGGACGATACCTTAGAGGTGGCTGTCAAGTCGATACTTTCGGACAAGAAGAAAAAATTCTATCTTGCCAGAGAGGATTCGGAGGCTATGCTGGGAAAGCGCGTTCTTATTGTAGATAATGTTATAAGTACGGCTGAGGCTTTAAAGGATCTGCAATTCATTGTTGAAAGCTCAGGCGGTATTACAGCGGCAAATGTTGCTGTATTCGCGGAAAGTGATGCTGTAAAACATGATGACGTCTTTTTCCTTGAAGAGCTTCCAACCTTGGTATGTGAAAAATAATATATAAAAACAGCAGGAGAACTAAAAGCTCTCCTGCTTTATTTTTTTGTTCATTCAAACATCATTGCAAGCAGATCCCGGTACATATGGAGTACGATAGGGACGATAATGCTTCTGTTCCTCCGAAATCAGGGCTTATTTCATCATAATGAAAGCGGCGTTCAGCTTATTTCTGTCTCCGCGTCTGTAAGAATAAAATGATTTGTCATGGCAGGTACATTGGTTTATGACAGAGATATTTTGGGCAGGAATTGCTTTTTCTGCTGCCTTTGCCTTTATAGCCTCCGAAAGATCGAGAAAAAGTTTGCTGTTTATGGTGCGGAAAGCTCCTTCAAGCTGCTTTTCTGTGAAAAAAACAGAGTATTCTTTGCGGACATCTTCCCCGACTTCATAGCAGTCCTGACAGATATGAGGTCCTATTATCATTTGTATGTTACCGGGGGAAGAACCAAGCTCCTTCATGTGTTCAATTGCATTGTGAATGAGGAGTCCTGCCGCTGAACGCCAGCCGCAGTGCAGCAGTCCTATTACCTCCGCTTTTTTATCTATCAGGTATATTGGAACACAGTCTGCCGCAAGCACACTGAGAACGATGCCCTTTTCGGCTGTAACAAGTCCGTCCACCCTTTTGAGGATATTTTCCTTTATTACGCCCATGCCGCCGTGCTCCGCGCCGACTGTCTCTACTATGTCACCGCCTGCCTGATACGGGCGTATTATCCGCGATAAGGGTACGTCAAGGCTTTGACTGAGCATGGTATAATCTTCAGTAGGCGGATCGTCTGGAGCATTTCTTGTCCATGTCCCGTCCTTGCCTGAAGTATAGCCGCCGAAACAAAGTGTATCGTCAATTATAGTGATGTTTTTCATTTTTATACCTCATTTTATGCTGAATGATTATATTATACCATCTCAGCAGGGGAATGTAAATGCTTTTCTGAACATAAAAACCGTCTGCCGAAAACGACAGACGGTTTTGTGTATCATCAGAATGATTTTGATTCACCTGATATAAACTTTTTAAGTAGTACAAGGTCAGCAACGTTGACAGCCTTATCGCCGTTTATATCAGCAGCCTTGAGGTTTTCTTCGATGTCTGAGATAATCGCTCTTCTCATACGGTTGAGATCATAGATATCAACGACTCCGTCACCGTTAAGATCACCTAAGATATATTCCTCTTCGGGCTCATCGAAAACAGTACCCTCAGAGTCGCCGTAAACTGCTTCGATCATTGCATCTGAACTGAGTCTTACTGTGATAGTCGGTGAATTGATATCGCCGCTCGTTATCTCTGCGCCCTTTATATTCCAGCGTGTGAACGGCTCATCACCGATTACGGCTGCGGAAACAGTGATATCGTAATCCGAGTGGTACTTGCCGCTCCATTGATCTATATTTCCGAGTTTAAGAGTATTCAGAGCTATTTCGCCTTTATCGGCTGTATTCAGTACAGTTAGCTTATGAGGCTCGGAAGAAAGCTTCATTGCTGATCTTGTAGTACGCTCTGCATAGGAATAACGCTGAGCGTAGAAGTTAGCAACTGTTGAAAGCTCGCTCTCGAATTTGCCGGAGCTGCCTGAATTGAAACGAGAATAGGTATCGGCAACCTGTTCCTTGAAATTGTTCTTGTAGTAGCTTATGACCTCGTTGACCTTTTCGGGAACGAAGTTATAATTAGCCATATCCATGAGAGTTCTTGAGAATTCGAGTCTGAATGTCTCATTGCTGCTGAGCTTTGTGAACATCTTTGCAAGCTGACTGCCGTCCTGCTTTAAGCGGCTGTAGCAGTCTGCCGAGAAGGACTTGTCGTATGAACCGTAAAGTCCCTGGCCTGACTCGGTATCGAAGAGTACCATTCTCCATTTGCCGTCTGCATAGGGATTGGATTCGTCGATAGCGTCGGAACGCCATGCTGTATAGTTTCTCTTTGGCCAGTCTGCATTAGCCCAGTATATCTGAGCTGCAAAGTAATCCATAAAGCCCTGTATATCTACCTTCTGACAGAATTCCTCATAGGTTATGCTGCCGTTTGCCACACCATTGCAAAGTGCTTCCCAGTCGCTGAGGTCGCTTTCGCTGCCCTCTTCAAGCTCGCCATTCTTTATCATAGCGATATCGCTTTTCTTTATACCGTAGTGATCACTGAGATAGCTGTCGCTTATCTTCTCCATCATCTGGTATATTCCCCAGAATTCACCGTCTATGAATACGATGCATTCCGAAGTAGCCTGATAAGCGAAGGCTCTGTCTGTGATAAGGCTCTGGTTGATGCTGTCGCGGAAAAAGGCTGCACCGTTATCGTTGCCGCCGTTGCGCAGCACGAGACCGTCATATTTCTTGATAGCCTTGCCGTTTTTAGCCTTAGTAGCCTTTCCCGAGAAGAAATCGTATTCAAACTCAGATTTACCGTAATCCTGACGGGTGTAGATATTGAAGCTCTTCTGAGCAAGGCATCTTGAATAGTTGCCCTTTATGCGTATACCTACATTCTGCTGGAGCACCATTTCACCGCCGTCAAACAGAGCGAAATTGGCAGGACGCTCCCATTCCTTTCCTCTCTGAGTGTAATTGGCTTCCATTTCCCAGATATTCATATTGTTGGGTGCTCTGTTACGTCCTGGTCTGCCGCCCTCGGGACCTGTATGCTCTTCTGGTCTGTTTTCCTCAGGTTCCTTGTGATCCTCGGGTCTTTCTTCTTCCCTGGGTTCATCGGGATTTTTGTCGCCGTAGAATACCTTTCCGAGGCAGTAGATACCTTTTTCGTAATCGAAAAGGTTATCTGGGTCTGTTACCAGTGATACCACTTTCATATTCTTGTAGTATCCCGAATTTGTTTTGCCTATGAAATATGTCTTTGTTACCGGTTCGCTTGCCCGTCCTTCACTGTCGACGGATATTGCGCGTATGAGAGCAGCCTTGTCAATGGTCTCGCGCGGAGCTGTAGCCTTGTTCGGAGTTATATCGGTACGTGCGCTGAGACGGTTCTGAGTATCCGACATATCTTCAACAGTGATTGGTGAAGTGTACTTTTCCGATTCGGTTGTAGGGTCGCTGCCGTCAGTAGTGTAGTAGATAGTGCAGCCTTCCTCTGCGGTAAGGTTCAGAGAGAAGCTGTTATCGTAAAAGCCGCTTTCCTGCGAGAACACAGGCTGGCGAACAGCTGCGCTGCCCTCGGGAGCAGCATTTGCCTGATCGGGTGTACATTTCAATGTGTAGAATTCGCCGCTTCCGTCAGGATACTGTCCGTAGGAGGTATCCGAAGCAAGTGCGTCTACGGTAATAGTCTGAGCGGTTTTACCCTGAGAGTCGGTAAGTACAAGGGTCTCGCCCGAAGCTGATAGACCGAATGGAGCGGCTTTGCTGTCATTTGCTGCGGCATCACTGTCGCAGAAAACAACGATACGTCCGTTCGCAGGTATATGAGTTCCGCTCGGGAAGGTATACCTGTAGGGCTCCTCTTCTTTGTCTGAAAGCCCCCAGCCGGATATATCCGCTTCTGATTTTCCGCTGTTGTAAAGCTCTATCCAGTCATAATAATTTCCATCACCCGACTGGTAGGTGGTGTTTTTGGTGCAGACCTCATTAATGGTGACTGCACCGCTGCTGTCTGCACTTGCAGGGAGATACGCTGCTGATTGCAGCAGCATACCAAGACACAGAACTCCGGCAGCAGTTCTTTTCTTTGATCTGTTTTTCATGTTCTCCTCCGATAATTTAGATTAATCATCCTCATTGACCCGATATTACCGGAACATTTTTCTGTCTTATAGATTCCCTGTCATTTGTTTACGTCCTCATTTACTAAACACATTATATCACTATTAAGCACAATATTCAATAGTTTATGGTGATTTGTTATTTAATTGACCTTATGGAGATAATTATTGAAGGAAAGTCCATTGTTTTAGCCTTAGTCGTGAACTGATACCTGTATCAGCCTGCAAGCAACGATGCAAGTATAAATATGAGCCCACCCTCGGCTCCAGTGCCTAAAGATGAACTTATATTCAACGCTCTGTAGGAAATGCCGTCAACAAAAGATAGCATTTTATTTGCAACGATATTAACGGGTGATACTGTTCATGCCTACAGGTTGCACATTATGAGTTCTTAGGACAATTTTATATCGTCATTATCCTATTGACAAATTATATAATATGTGATATTATAATAAAAATTTTATATTGGAGGTACAACATGAAAATCAAAAAATTAACAGCATTAGTTATGGCATTTACTGTTTCTTGTGGGGTAATCAAGACAGTAAACAACTATTCTCCTGTAAGCTTTACGGCTTCGGCAGAGGAACAGACAGGAAAAACGGCAGTCTTTGACGGTAAAACGGGTACTCTTACTTTAAAGGGAAATGTTGTCAGAAATGACGTAATAGAGTATTTCGGAGAAGCTGTCAAGGCTGTAGTTGCCGAAAAAGGAACTGTTATGCCTGAGAACTGCTTTGGTCTGTTTCAGCATTTTACCAGCGTTGAAACGATTGATCTCAGTGAGGCAGATACAAGCAAGGTAACTAATATGAACGGAATGTTCAGCGAATGCAATGCTCTGAAAAATCTTGACCTTTCAGGCTTTGATACCTCAAACGTAACTGATATGTGCGCTATGTTCAGTGAGTGTTATGCTCTTGAGTCACTTGATCTGACGAGCTTCAATACATCAAAGGTTACGGATATGGGTCAAATGTTCCTTGCGTGCAGAGCGTTGAAATCCATTGATCTGTCGGGATTTGATACATCTTCTGTAAAAGAGATGCAGGGAATGTTCGATGACTGTATAGAGCTTACATCTCTTGACCTTACAAAATTCGATACTTCTAAAGTAATAAGCATGAGAAGTATGTTCTATAACTGTAAAAGTCTGACTTCTCTTGATTTAACCAAATTCAATACATCAAAAGTTACCGATATGGGAAAGATGTTTTTGGGCTGTGAAAAACTTGATAAGCTTGATTTGACCCATTTTGATACATCAAAGGTTACAGATATGAGCATGATGTTTGAGAGATGTTCAAAGCTTGATGAGCTTGATATTCACAATTTTGATACTTCAAATGTAATAGATATCAGTGCTATGTTTATGGAATGTGAAAGCCTTAAATCTGTATCTATGGCCGGCCTCGATTTGTCAAATGTTACTAATATGAGTGCAGTGTTCTGCGGATGTAAGTCACTTAAATCGGTTGATATGTCAGGTTCTGATACTTCAAAAGCAATCAACATGATGCTTATGTTCAATGGTTGTACAAGCCTTGAAACTGTTGATCTTTCCTCTGTTGATACATCAAATGTCGAAGATATGACAAATATGTTCTGGGAGTGCGATTCGCTGAAGAAGCTTGATCTTTCAGGCTTCAATACTTCAAGAGTAACAAGTATGCGCAGAATGTTCGGCGAAAGCAAGAACCTTGAAACTGTGGATATGTCAGGCTTTACTATTAAAGAGGGCTGTGAGATCGGAGCTATGTTCACAGGCTGTACAAGTCTGAAAACAGTATATGTCAGTGATGACTGGAAAATTGAAAACATAGCAGATAAGGTTTCTGTTTTTGATGAATGCATAAGTATTGTCGGCGGAAATGGTACAGCGTATAACGAAAATGAGATCTCAAGCGATTATGCGCGTATAGATACTGCTGATGCTCCGGGCTATTTCACGGCATCTGAAAAGCAGTCATTATCCTTCGACGAAGAGACAGGTACTCTTACTCTCAGAGGAAACGTTGTCTATGATGAAGTGCAGGAGTACAAAGAAAAAGCTAAAACTGTGATCGCCGAAGAGGGAACAGTACTTCCCGAGGTATGTTCGTATCTTTTTTCAGGTTTTAAAAACGTTGAAAAGATAGATCTCAGCAAAGCAGATGCAAGCAAAGTAAAATATATGATATCTATGTTTAGCGGCTGCTTAAAACTGACAACTATTGATCTTTCTGATTTTGATACATCGAATGTTGTATTAATGGACAGAATGTTTGAACGCTGCGACAGCCTTCGTTCACTTGATCTTTCAAGCTTTGATACTTCTAAGGTCGAGTCGATGTTTTCTATGTTTTTTTCGTGCGATAACTTGCAGACACTTGATCTTTCAAGCTTTAATACAGTAAATGTACATCGTATGCACTATATGTTTGATAATTGTTCTGAATTAAAAAGTGTTTATGTAGGAGAAAGGTGGGTCACAGAGGGCGTTATAAAGGATACGGATATGTTTGAAGGCTGTATTGCACTTGCAGGCGGCAACGGAACAAAATATGACGATAATAAAAGAACGGTTGAGTATGCACACGTAGATGAGCCTGATAACCCGGGATATTTTTCTGTACATGAGGGCGAATCTCATGAAACTCCTGCTGAACTGAAAAGTATAATTGTAAAAGATGGAGCATTAACCTACAGAGTATTTGAGGATCATGCAGAGGTATTTAAGTGTGATGAAAAAGCAGAGGGCGATATCATCGTTGCAGAAAAGGTAAACGGAAAACCTGTTACCAAGATAGCAGTTAATGCATTTTCTTCTTGCAGCAAAATTACATCTTTTGTAATGCCTGATACAGTTAAGGAGATAGGAATAGCTGCATTTTCTTCATGCAGTATTTCTGATAATTTTACAATATCCCAAAACCTTGAACGCGTTGGTGTTGAGGCATTTCGTATGGCTTCGCTCCCGTCATTGGAACTGCCCGCTTCATTGAAGGATATTGAACTGGAAGCGTTTGAAAGATGCTATTTCAAAGAACTCGTTATGTCTGAGCACATAGAAAAGATAGATATTTCCGCTTTTAAAGATTTGAGTGCGAATAAGCTTACTATTCTGAATCCTGATTGTGATATATATGACAGTGAGGATTTATTGAGGAGTGTTCATGTCATTATCGGTCACAGAGGTTCTACTGCTGAGGCTTATGCAAGGAAATACAATATCAGATTTGAAGCACTCGAAGATAAGCCTGTTGTATGGGGCGATGCAAACTGCGACGGTGGAGTAGATATGGCGGATATCGTGCTCATAATGCAGAGTCTTGCAAATCCGAACAGATACGGTGTCGAAGGAACAGACGAGCATCACATAACTGTCGAGGGACAGACCTATGCTGATGTCAGCAGAGGCTCGCAGAATGAAGCTAACGGAATAACAGGCGAGGACGCATTGCTTATCCAGAAGTATCTCCTCGGCAGAATATCTTCAATAGTTCCAAAAATGCCATAACTAAGCTTGTAGGCTCCGCCTTTGGCGATCCTCAAGCGAGTAGTAATTATAGAATTTAGTAAGGGCGCACAGTGTGCGCCCTTTTTATGCGTATTTAGTCTTTATGGGGCGTTGCTTTGTAGCCCCCGAACAAGCATAATTTTATATAATGCACAAAACCAAGCATAAAACTTTGTATAAAACATAGATCTTAAAAAATTTCTTTTCTGATAATCAATGGTTTTCCATTGAATTTCAGCTTTTTTCAGCCCCTTTATGAAAGGGGACAAACTTCAAAATATTATGAACGCCCAAACAGAAAGGCGGATATCAATATCCGCCCGTTAAGTATGTATATATACTGTTTTAATGTATGCTTTTTTTGCGTATGCTTATCACAAGAAGAATAACAGCAGGAACAGCAATACCTGCAATACCGAAGCTGTCACCTGTAGCAGGACTGTCCGATGCTTTTTTCGCGGAAACAACTGCGGCTGTAGTTTTTGCAGTCACATTTGCAGATGTGGTAGAAGTTGCAGTAACAACAGGTTCTTTGAATGTGTTTTTTGCTTTTATATCGGTATGTCTGATATCATCATATGATGTGTGCATAAGATCAAAGCTGAATTTGTCACCATTGCGGTAAATAAAGCTGAAATGTGCATTTGCACTGCCTATTGTTGTTGAAAGATAGCCCGAATGAGCATATGTGAAGCTGAGAGGCTGAGTATCATAGCTTCTTTCGCTGTATTTTACGGTGCTTCTGAGAATATCACCGTCAGTCATAAGAAGCTCGCTTTCCTGCCGTGAATGGTCATGTCCGAACAGGTACATTATATCCATATCATATTTTTCAGCGTAGCTGTTTATAAGTTCTGCAAGCTTGTATGAATTGTCGATATTGTACTGATTTTCGCCTATCCATTGACTTACCTGTACACCATAGGAGGTCATCGACTCAGGTTGGACACCGAGTACATGAAGTCCCGAATGAGCAGATATTATAACAAGTTCGCCGTGATAATCCTCGGCGGTCTTTTTCAGGAAGCTGTCAAGCTTTTCTATTGTCCTGTCATAGGAATAGGTGAACTCACCGTTATTTTTGTCAAGAGAGGCTTCAAAGTTCAGCCCGTAAACGGTTATACCCTTTGCAAATCGGCTGCTTTTGCCATGAAGAGCAGCGTTCTGTGAAGTACCTTTGAATATCTGTCCGCCATAGGGCGAGAGGTCGTTTTCTGCACCAAGCCCTGCCTTATCGGACATTATAGAAGCTGCCTCTCCCGAATCGTGATTTCCCGATACAAATACCGCATCTATCCCGCCCAGATAGGATACTATCTGAGGATAATAACGCTCAAGCATGATATCCCTGCTTGCAGTAGGACCGTTCACAAGGTCGCCCGTGCATATGACAAGCGCGGGGATATAACCATCTGTTTGCTCCATTATCTTTTTTATTGCCTCGGTTATAAAGAAGTATTGTTCATGCACGTCCGAGAAGGTCATAACGGAGTCGGAGATAACTCCTTTTGCAATGATAAAGGCTGCATCTGCTGACCTTTCGCGGTAATGTATATTCTGACCGTCATGGGCTTCTATAATGCAGTTTACTTTGTGAATACCTGTTTTTTTGTCAGTCAGGCAATCGGCAGTAAATGAAAGCTCTGCACAGGTCTGTAACTTATCGTCTACGAACCAACTGATATGATCAACGGTTATATCATCAGAGCGGAGCTTTACCGAAAACTTCGGTGCTGCATATCCGCTTCCTTCGATAACATAAGAGTCAGCAGAGGGCTGCTCGGCGATACATCGGCTGAGGTATTCACTTTTTGAATACAGGCTTACCTCAGCAGCCTCCGCAGGATTGTCCGTACAAGAAAATGGGACATCATTTCCTTCGCTGTATCTTAGATAAGAGGTGGTACCGTTTTGCATACAGCACAGGCTGCCGTTTCTGTAATCCCAGCCTACATCGCCGTCATTCCACCAGTTTGAGACGGTATACAGCTCATTTTCGTGATTTATAAGATAGAATGAGCGTGAGGAGAGGGTGATATACTCCGGAGCAACGCTCGTTACCATAGTACGTCTGTAATAATGCCATATATATTCACTGATGCTGTCATTTGAAGCGGTGAGCATGACCTCATTATCGTCTGAGCCCTTTACTGTTATTATGTAATCGTTTTCGTTTTCAAATTCGTTCACTTTATACCATTTTTCACCGCTGTTAAGCGTAAGTACGCCGTTTTCCACACTTAACGGAGCAACAGCGGTATAATGATCTGCTTTTGCCCTCTGTGCCTGAAATGGCAGATATAGAGAGAATATAACAGCGGCAGCGGAAAAAGCTGCGGCTTTTTTTAAAAGCTTCATATCCGAATACCTCCGAATTTTTCCTTTTCAGTCTTATATATTGTATCATAGTATCGGAAAAATAGCAAGAAATGCGGATAAAAAGCTGATATAAAAAAAGAAGCATCAGGTGGAAGCGTATATTAGCTAAAATAAGTTAGAGAAAACTAATTTATTTGTTTATGCATACAAAACAGGATTGTATGGCATATCTGATATTGACAACAGGTATTTTTAGTGTTATTATATTTATAAAGGTTAGCGAGCTCTAACCTTTATAAATATAATAACGAGATATTTTTTGCAGAATGAAGCTGCCGTATAAAAGCAAAACAGGTACAGAAAAACTGTACCTGCTTTCCGAGGATATGATCAAATTAAAGAACTTTTTCCGCAGCGATGGGGGGAGTGATCTGCGGAAAAATTTAAGTTGGCTTAATATATGTGGTAGTAAGAAATTTGCTTTCATTAATATAAATCGTATCTGTAAAAAGAAATCAGACAGGTCTATAAATATTTTTTTGTTTTAACAATGCGTGCAGGGGATAAAATCTTTGATATACAATACCCTTTGCGGTATAAAAAGGTTATAGGAGCAGATTATGGAAACGCTTAAAAATATAAAAATAGGTGATACTGTCAGGATCGAGAAGGTCGGCGGTTCAGGTGCGCTGAGACAGCATTTTCTTGATATGGGGCTTATTCCCGGGGCGGAGGTCACTCTCGTAAAATACGCGCCAATGGGTGATCCCATGGAGCTCAGACTTCACGGGTACGAGCTTACTTTGCGTCTTGCGGACGCTGATGAGATAGAAGTAAGCCCTGTTACCGAGAAAAAAGATGAAGTAAAGGAAAAGAAGAAGCATCACTCAAAGACCAATCACCCCGGTCTTGGTGAGGGCGGACGCTTTCATGCAAAAGGTGACGGCGTACCGCTGGAAAAGGGCACAGTTATTCGCTTTGCTCTCGTGGGAAATCAGAACTGCGGAAAGACTACCCTTTTCAACCGCCTTACAGGCTCGAAGCAGCACGTAGGCAATTTCCCGGGAGTTACCGTTGACCGCAAGGACGGCTCTATCATAGGTCACGATGATACGCTTATCACCGATCTTCCGGGTATTTATTCCATGTCGCCCTACAGCAGCGAGGAGATAGTTTCGCGTAATTTCGTGCTTAATGAAAAGCCTCATGCTATTATAAACATCGTTGATGTTACCAATATAGAGCGAAATCTGTATCTGACAATGCAGCTTCTTGAAATGAACATACCTATGGTAGTTGCACTTAATATGATGGACGAGCTTACCTCAAACGGCGGAAGTATCGACATAAACCAGATGGAAAAGCGTCTGGGAGTACCTGTTGTGCCTATTTCTGCGGCAAAGAACAAGGGTATCGAGGAGCTTGTGGAGCACGCAATACACGTAGCTTATTATCAGGAAAGGCCTTTGAGATATGATTTCTGCGATAAGACTGAAAACGGCGGTGCAGTACACCGATGCCTACACGGTATATCGCATCTTATCGAGGATCACGTGGAAAACATCGGGATGCCCCTTCGTTTTGTGACGAGCAAGGTCATCGAGGACGATCCTCTCGTGATCGAAAAGCTTGATCTTGACCAGAATGAGATAGAGACTATGGAGCATATCGTTACGCAAATGGAAAAGGAGCGCGGTCTTGACAGGAGCTCTGCAATTGCAGATATGAGGTTCAGATTTATACACAGGCTTTGCGATGATACGGTAAAGAAGCCTGCGGAGAGCAAGGAGCATATCCGCAGCCGCAGGATAGACAGAGTGCTTACGGGCAAATATACAGCAATACCTGCCTTTATACTTATTATGGGACTGGTTTTCTTCCTTACCTTCAATGTTATCGGTGCATTTTTGCAGGATATTTTTGAAATGGGCGTGGATAAACTGACGGAGCTTACAGACAAGGCTCTTGCTCATGCACACGTGAACTCGGTCATACATGACCTTGTTATAAACGGTATTTTTGCAGGCGTGGGAAGTGTTCTGAGCTTTCTGCCCGTAATAGTCACGCTGTTTTTCTTCCTTTCGATGCTTGAGGACAGCGGATATATAGCAAGAGTTGCTTTCTTTATGGACAAGCTGCTGCGAAAGGTCGGCCTTTCGGGACGAAGCATAGTCCCGCTGCTCATCGGTTTCGGATGTTCTGTTCCTGCTGTAATGTCAACAAGAACTCTTCCGAGTGAACGTGACAGAAAGATGACCATACTCCTTACGCCTTTTATGAGCTGTACCGCTAAACTGCCTATATACGCATTTTTTGTTAATGCCTTCTTCCCGAAGCGTGGAGGACTGATAATGGTAGGGCTTTACCTTTTAGGTATAATCACGGGTATACTTGCGGCGTATCTCTTCAAGGGAACTCTGTTCCGCGGTGAGGCAGTGCCTTTTGTTATGGAACTGCCCAATTACAGACTTCCTGCCGCAAAGAACGTTGTACAGCTACTCTGGGAAAAGGCAAAGGATTTCTTGCAGAGAGCTTTCTCGGTAATACTTATTGCCACGGTAGCAGTATGGTTCTTACAGAGCTTTGACACTCATCTGAATATGGTGAGTGATGCAGGTGACAGTATACTTGCAGGCATTGCAGGTATATTTGCTCCTGTAATGAAGCCCGTGGGACTTGGTGACTGGCGCATACTTGTTGCGCTCATAAGCGGTTTTATGGCTAAGGAAAGCGTTGTATCCACACTGGAGATACTGTATTCTGGCAGCGTTGGTACTGCAATGACTTCTCTTGCCGCTGGCTGTCTGCTGGTGTTCTCTCTGCTGTATACACCCTGTGTTGCGGCTATTGCAGCTGTAAAAAGAGAGCTTGGCAAAAAATATGCCGCAGCTGTTGTGATATGGCAGTGCGGAGTTGCATGGGTCGTAACACTTATCATACGTGCGGTACTTATAGCGATAGGAGTGAGTTGAGTGAATATTGCTGATATTATCCTTATAATGCTTATTGCGGCGGCTGTCATCATGGCAGTAAGATACACTGTGAAAAGTGCAAAGAGCGGAAGCTGCTGCGGTGACTGTACCAGATGCGGCGGCTGCATGAAGAAATAAAAAGTACCTGTAAAGCTGAAAAAGGCTTTACAGGTATTCTTTTTACGCTGGATATGAGCGAATATGCATATATTTTGCTGTGATTGTTGCTCTTTTCGGAATTTTATGGTATAATGACCGTGTAATAAACATTTATTTGATATGATACGTGGAAAACACTGATAATTGTTGCAAAGGGAGAATACTATGTTTTATCTTATAAAGGATACTCTGGAAAAATGCAAGAATCTGAGGCCGAAGGACTCGAAAGCAAAGTACGTTGCTGTACTTTCTACCGAGGAATGGCTAAGCAACAGCTCAAAGTTCGATATGGGCATCGACCTTGAAGTAAGCACCGCCGAGATACACAGCACAAAAGCGGAAGTGAACTATGACTCTCTTACGGGAACATTTTCTATACCGGACAGGTATAATATTGCGGAAAATAAGAGCAATTTCGCCTTTGCTCTTGACGAAAAGGGCATAGTTTTCATTGATGACAGCGGCACAGTTGAGGAGATAATAAAAGGTGTTGTAAAGAGCAAGCGTTGGACGAATCCTTCACTTGAAAGATTTATCTATGATTTTCTCGAACAGATAATCTACATAGATCAGAGCATTCTTGCAAGATATGATGCGGAGCTTGACGAAATGGAGGACAAGATACTTGCAGGCGAGGAGGAGAATTATCCCAAACGCCTGAGTGAGATAAGAAGCGACCTCCGCGATATGAGGATACATTATGAGCAGCTTGAGGATCTGGGGCAGGAGCTTGAGGAAAACGAGAATAATTTCTTCGCCCATGAAAATCTCAGATATTTTCATCTCTTCACTCAGCGCATAGCACGTCTGCACGATACCACAGCCGCCCTAAGGGACTATACTGCACAGATACGCGAGCTCTATCAGTCACAGCTCGATATCAGGCAGAACCGCATAATGACGATCCTTACAATAGTTACGACTATCTTTATGCCTCTTACCCTTATTGCAGGCTGGTACGGCATGAACTTCAAATATATGCCCGAGCTGGAATTCAAAGCGTCTTATCCTATCGTTATACTGGTAAGTGTTATAATAGTTATCATAAGCCTTATCTTTTTCCGGAAGAAAAAGTGGCTGTAAAAAAGCTGTCTTAACTGTGGTACTAATATAGAAGTTTTAAGCTTATTATTGAGAGAACCCCTTTTGAAAAAGGGGCCCTCTGACGGAGGACGTCCCCTCTGTCACAGAGTGACATCTCCCCACACTGTGGGGAGTCACTCTCAAACTCTTTCCCGAAAACTTTCAGTTTTATTTTTTCTCAGATAGGGCTCGCTCTGTATTATTACAGGGCTTTTTTATTTTGGGTGAGCCATATCTGAGAAAAAATCAGCTAAAAAAGTCTTTGGAAAGGGGCTCGGGGGAAAGCCTTTCTTCAGAAAGGTTTCCCCCGATAAATAGTATAAACTGCTATATAAGTATCACTGTTAGAGGGCAGCTTTTTATCACAGTCTGTCTGCGATATCGTATATCATTTTTTCGGTTTTTTCCCAGCCGATGCATGGGTCTGTGATAGACTTTCCGTAGATATGCTCGTCTATCTTCTGTGAGCCGTCCTCGATGTAGCTCTCTATCATAAAGCCCTTGACAAGCTTCTTTATATCACTGTTGTAGCGGCAGCTGCTTATGACCTCCTTGACTATTCTGGGCTGTTCGAGAGGCTGCTTGCCTGAATTGCAGTGGTTTGTATCAACTATTACTGCCGGATTTTCAAAGCCCTTCTGCTGGTACATATCAAAGAGGAGCTGGAGATCTTCATAGTGGTAATTAGGCATATGCTGACCGTGATTGTTCTCAAAGCCTCTTAGTATTGAATGTGCAAGGGGATTTCCCTTTGTGCTTACTTCCCAGCCGCGGTACAGGAAGGTATGTCCCGACTGTGCTGCTTCGATAGAGTTCATAAGCACAGCTATGCTTCCGCTTACGGGATTTTTCATGCCTACAGGGATATTGAGTCCGCTTGCGGTAAGACGGTGCTGCTGATTTTCAACAGAACGTGCTCCCACAGCAACATATCCGAGGAGGTCGTTGAGGTAACGGTGATTTTCGGGATAGAGCATCTCGTCTGCACAGGTAAAGCCTGTTTCCTGTATTGCACGGAGGTGCATCTCACGTATTGCGACTATGCCCTTGTACATATCAGGCTCTTTGCTCGGGTCGGGCTGATGGAGCATTCCCTTGTAGCCTTTGCCTGTAGTTCTGGGCTTGTTGGTATAGATACGCGGAACTATGAGTATCTTGTCCTCTACCTTGTCCTGCACTTTTCTCAGGCGGCAGATATAATCAAGGACACTTTCTTCGATATCTGCGGAGCATGGTCCGATGATAAGCAGGAGCTTATCGGATTTTCCGCCGATAACATCTGCTATCTCTTTATTTCTTGCTTCTATTACCTTTTCAAGTTCCTCCGAAACGGGGTACTGTGCTTTTACCTCGGCGGGGATAGGAAGCTTGCATTTAAAATTCATATTCATATATTTTTTCTTCCTCTCAGATGATCTTAACAAAAGAATTATAACACTTTGCTGGAAATAAATCAATAGCAGCGGTATTAAATAAAATAAACAGCGTATTTATAGTGATATTTTTATATTAATATCACCTGTTATCAAGCATATTTTCCAGTATTTCGGCGGCATCTGTAACACAGCCCCTGCATGAGCGGAGACCTCCGCGAAGCTCGCTGCACATCACGGAACTGTTGCGTGAGATGAACTCGGCTTCAAATTCGTTTATTTTATCGGAGTCTTTTCCGTATTTGCATGCAAGTACATATTCAGCTGCCATGACTGCACCGCATTTGCCCATTCTTCCACCTGCAAATGGAGCAGCGGCTGTTTTTGCCTCTTTTTCGTCAATGCCCGCTTCATCTGCAAAGGCGCAGAGTACAGATGCGGAACAGCTGTAGAAGCTTTTGTGGTTCTTAATTGCCTTTTCGGTTCTTTCTGCCATTTTGAACACTCCTTATATTTGATAATAATATAATATCAGAAAAAAACCTAAAAGTAAAGGCAGCTTTTCAGAAAAAAGTCGGTTCATAAAAAAAAGATGAAATTTATGGGACTTTGTGATATTATTAAAATAGTGACATATTTTAGCACAGAAAGAGGTTAAGTAATGAATAGAATAAAGCACACAGCACTTATTGCGGGAATACTGATACTTACACTTGCGCCTGCTGTCAGTTTCAGCGGCAGCATTTCAGGCTATGCGGCAGATACGGTTCAATTTTATCCTATTAGGAGCGAAAAAAAGGTGGAAACAGATGAATGGGAAGGCTATATATCAGGATATTACGACGAATGTGTTGTTTTGCACGAATATAAGGGAAATAAGGAAAATGTAGTTATACCTGAATTTATTGACGGGTACAGAGTAGAAGCCTGCGATATCGCATGGGAGGATTATCCAGGTGTAAGATCTGTAACATACCCGGATATCGAATTATATAATTATTATATTTCTGATTCCGATGTAGAGGAGATTTATCTGCCTTATGTTACCGATACAAGCAATATAGGCTTTGAGGGAAACAAAAAGCTGAAAATCATCGGTTTTTCAGACGCTCTAAGTATCCTTGAATTTCGGAGCGATGCTTTTAAAGACTGTACAGCTCTGGAGAAGGTAGAGATGCCGACTGAGTACAATAGAGTTAAAGTCGGATCTTATGCTTTTTTCAACACAAATTTAGACGAGGTGGAATTTGACAAGCCGTCGGTTATCAGCCGAAGTGCTTTTGCAAATTGCAGATCAATGAAAAGTGTAAAGCTTACTGACTCTGAGGTAGGATCACGGGCTTTCAGCGGATGTGATTCATTGAAGGAAATAAGCTTTTCCGGCAGGATAGCTCTTGATGATCTCAGCGTTTATGATTGTCCCGAGCTTGAGAACATAAACTTTACAGATGCTGATGTAACTTCTGATGCTTCTTTCAGCAGCTGTCCGAAGCTTTTTAATATAAACTCTGTGCCTGCTTTTGACAGTAAGACAGGAGATTTCGTTCCCGAATACAAGGATTTTATTTTCAGGCATTTCGCTTCATCTGATGATGTGGGATTTGTAAATCAGTACGTCATGGCACAGGTCAGTAAGATAGTTGAGGAAAATATTACAGACGATATGACAGATATTGAAAAAGTAAAGGTGCTTCACGACTGGGTTTGCAGGAATACCGAATATGACCCGGGAGACAGATCAAGCAGAAAAAACCACAATGATGCTTCTGTGTTTATGAATGAAACTACTGTATGCGAAGGATACGCAAGAATATGCAATCTTCTTTATCATGAAGCAGGGATAGAGACCTGTTATGTACAGAGCGATATACACGCATGGAATATCGTAAAGCTTGGCGGTCACTATTTCCACATCGACACAACATGGGACGATATTGACAGTGAAAAAATATCTTACGACTGGTTTATGAAGTCGGACGCAGAGCTTAAAAAAGCAGGCGGTGCTCACGGAAAATGGAGAATATATGGGCTTACGCCTCTTCACAGCTTTCAGAGCGATATTATGCCCGAATGCAGATACAGCTGCGGAGACCTTAATACAGACGGCGAGGTGGGAGTATCCGATCTTGTAAAGATGAGCAGGTATCTTCTGGGAAAAGAAACTATAAATGATAAGGATTATCCTCTGTCAGACCTTGATATCAGCGGAAATACCGATATCTTTGATATGATAAAGCTCAGAACGCTGCTTCTGAATACCGCAAAATAGTTTAACAGGCAGCAAATATCAACCGTTGGTTGTATTTAATCTATTTTTATTCGCTTGAACTCTACCCGAGGTTGTGGTAGAATGATTATAGAAACGAAAAGGTGAGATGTAAAATGGATAAAAACAGCACTTTCCGTATAAACCTTGTAAAACGCAGAAAAGCACTGGGACTTACTCAGGAGCAGCTTGCGGCGCGGCTCAATGTTTCTCCGCAGGCGGTATCAAAATGGGAGAATTCCAGCTATCCGGACGGCGAGCTTCTTCCGCGGCTTGCAAAGGAGCTTAACATCTCACTGGATTCTCTTTTCGGTGTAAAGGTAATGGACAGCGAGCGCGATATAGAACAGCTCATAGATGACGAGATGCGCTCTGCTCCAAATGAAAAGCGTTCTGAGCTTTTTATGAAAATGATGTATACTGCGCTCTGCGCCTGCAACCCGAATAAAGATACAGTGGGCAGGCTGCGCGAAAGCTTTGAGCACGAGACCTTTGCAGGGCTGAAAACAGACCGTGAACTGGCACTTTCACGTCTGAATACCGATCTCAGGTACTTCTGCTTCCTTGAGATACCCGAAAAGGGCGTTAATTCCTACTTCGGTGACACAACAAATATGGTGAGGCTTTTCAATACTCTTGCGGACGATGATGCTATAAGTATAATAAGCTATCTCGGTGCAAGCGTAAGGAACAAGATGTTCTCGGTGGCAATGATATCCGAAAAGCTGGATATCCCGACTGAAAAAGTCCAGCATATCATTGACAGGCTCGACCGTTTCGGTCTTGTATGGCGGGTATCTGCCGACCTCAATGATGAGCCTGTCATACTATACGGCTATACTCATCACATATGTCTTACGCTGATACTGGTCCTTGCAAAGACCATTACCAACTATCTGAAATACATGGATCCCAACGTTGAGGAATGGGAGCGAGGGGCGTTCAGGCGTGAGAACGGTGAACAGGACGAGATAGTACCGCAGGTGCCGTGGTGGAAGGAAGGCGAGCTATAGACGATAACAGCATGAGCTGTTAAATTTATCCGTGCCGTCGGCATTACGGCAGCGGAAAAAACAGGAGGAAAAAACATGAAAAAGACAGCAGCGTTTCTTGCAGCCTGCGTTGTAACGGGCTGCGCAATTACTGCTCCCATGAGCGGTATCCCCGCTAATACCGCAAATGCAGCAGGCGGCTATGATATGAATATCACAGTCGATCTCAAGGGCGAAAGAAAAGAAATATCTCCCCTTATCTATGGTGTCAATCAGTATACCACTAATCTTAAGGACGTGAAAACAAATGCGGTTCGTCAGGGCGGAAACCGTATGACAGCTTACAACTGGGAGACAAACGCTTCCAACGCAGGCAGCGACTGGAAGCACAGCTCGGACACAAATCTCTCGGAGTCAAATGATCCTGCTGACTGCGTTCAGGTACTCTCAAAGGACGCAGCAAAGAACAACGTTGGCTACAAGCTGACCACATTACAGCTTGCAGGCTATGTTTCGGCAGATAAGGACGGCACAGTAACAGAAGAGGAGAAGGCTCCTTCAAAACGCTGGAACAAGGTAGTTCTCACAAAGGGCTCGGATTTCGCTGATACTCCCGACCTCACAGACGGAGTAGTTTACATGGACGAGTATGTAAATTACATCATCAAGAAGCTTGGAAATTCAAAGTCCGAGACAGGTATACAGGGCTACAGCCTTGACAACGAGCCTGTTCTCTGGAATGATACCCACAGCAGGATGCATCCCGAGCCTGTTACTATCAAGGAACTTGGTGAAAAGTCCATAGAAATGGCTAAGAACGTAAAGAAGCTGGATCCTGATGCAGAGGTATTCGGACCTGCTCTCTACGGCTATACTGCCTTCGATCATCTTGATGATGACGATGCTCATACAGAGTGGGAGGAGGTAAAGGCTGCAAACAACTATCACTGGTACCTTGACTGCTATCTGGATCAGATGAAAAAGGCATCAGATGAGAGCGGCACAAGACTTCTTGATGTACTTGATGTACACTACTACTCAGAGTCTGCAAGAAACGGCATAGAGGACAGACTCCAGTCTGTACGTACTCTCTATGAGAAAGGCTTCAAGGAGAACAGCTGGATAGGTCAGTGGTGTATGGAAAATGTACCGATACTTCCTACGATACAGGCTTCTATCGACAAGTACTACCCGGGTACAAAGCTCGGTATCTCAGAGTATAATTTCGGCGGCGGAAATGATGCTTCGGGTACTATCGCACAGGTTGAGGCACTTGGATGCTATGCAGATCAGGGCGTTTACTTCGCATCACTATGGGGCGGTGAGCCTTTCATCGTTGCAGGTATCAACCTTTATACCAACTATGACGGCAAGGGCGGCTGCTTCGGTGATACACTTATCCCTGCAAAGAGCGATGACGTTTCAAAGTCAAGCACATATGCAGCTGTAAATGCCAAGGACGACTCAAAGGTGACTGTAATGGTCACAAACAAGGATCTCAAGGAAGCTGAAAATACTGTTATTGACCTTAAAAACACCGATAACAAGTACAAATCAGCAGCCGTATACGCTATTTACGGTGATGACGAGCAGATAAAGCTTATTGACATCGTCAAGGACGTAAAGGATAACAAGGTAAATGTAGAGCTTCCTGCTTTCTCTGCTGCTATGGTAGTAGTTTCCGATAAGGCTGACGCTTTTGACGGACTCAAGACCTATGCCGAGACTAAGACAGAGACAGTTACCAAGGAATACACAGATATCAAGTCAATGACAAACGACAAGGGCTTTGTTGTAGTTCCTATCGAGGACGCAAAGCATCTTTCAAAGATAATCATCAACGGCAATGTTACTTCAAGTGCCGGTTCAGGCTGGGGAACAGCAGGCTGCGCAGTATGTATAAATGCAGTATCTGATGCAGGCGAGAACTTCTGGACATACAAGAGCTACAGCCTTAATCTTGGCAATTCTACAGCTACAGTAAAGTTTGACGGCATACTCAACAAAGAAACAGGCGAGGGTGCTGACAAGGTGGTTGAGGAGCTGAAGGCTACAGTTGCTGACGGAAAGATAGAGCTTCAGAAGTGGTGGGACGCTTCCGAAAAGGGTGAGGCTTCCGTAGAGGATGTTATTGCAGTTGATTATAAGAGCGTACAGGTAGTATATGAGTATGCACAGGGCGAAACACCTGCAGTTAAGCCCGATACAACAACAACTACTACAACATCTGTAACAACTACAACGACCTCAAAGACTACAACAACTACTACTGAGACAACAACTGCAACTGCTTCAACAACAGTAACGACCTCGGATAAGCCTGCTGATGTTAAGTACGGTGATGCTAACTGTGATGGCGAGGTAGATCTTTCAGATGCTGTACTCATTATGCAGAGTCTTGCAAATCCTAACAAATATGGCCTTACAGGTACAGACAAGAGCCATATCACAGATATAGGTTCAAAGAATGCCGATGTATGCAACACAGGTGACGGCGTGACTACAAATGACGCTGTCTCAATACAGAGATATCTGCTCAAGCTTGTTCCTTCACTTCCCGAAAAGTGATATCCAAATTTTAATACCTCTCATTGAAAAGGACTCCGCAAGGAGTCCTTTTGCATTATCTGCATGGATTTCTTGACATAGCAGATAGTATGTGCTATAATACATTTAACCAAAATGGAGAAAGAGGGTATGAAAATGGCGGGTAAAAAGGCACTTATCGTAATTGATATGCAGAATGACTATCTATGGGAAAAGAGAATGAAGAAATTCTGCTATGATACGGCCAAGCTAACAGCAGAGGTAAACAGGAGCATCAGCGAATTCCATGCTAACGGTGATGATGTTATATATATCGCGCAGATGTTTCCGAATATCATTACGAATAAATGGTTTATCGGCTTCTCTATAAAGGGAACTGAGGGTGCTGAGCTTTACAAGGAAATGGATAAGGTCTCAGACCTGTATTTCGAGAAAAATCTCCCCGATACCTTTACTGCTGCCAAATTCAAGGAGCATATGAAGGCTCAGGGATATTCCGAGGTGTTTTTGTGCGGACTTGATGAGTGCGGCTGCGTAGGAGCTACGGCAAAGGGAGCAGCCAAAGCGGGTCTTAACGTAAGTATAATCGAGAAGAGCACAGGCTGTCGTTTCCCGAGTGCAAAGCAGGAAAAAATGAGAGAAAAGCTGAGATCTCTTGGTGTTAAATATATCTGAATAAACAAAAAAACGGAAGGTATTTGCCTTCCGTTTTTATATTCAATCTGTGAATTCTGTATGGTTTTTGCCGTTGTTCTTGCCTTTATAAAGGCGTTTATCGGCTTTTGTTATGACGCTGTCTATCTTGTCGGTCTGTATTCCCGTGTTTACTCCGAATGTCATCGTTACACCGAATTCGCAGTCCTCTATCTCGAAAATATGCGCTCTCAGTGACTTGTGTATCTTTTCCGTGAAGTCAACACCGTCTTTTATCGTGGCTTCGGGAATAACAAAGAGGAATTCCTCACCGCCCCATCGTGCTGCATAGCCGCCCTTGGGTATAAGGTTTATAAAAAGGTTTGCCACATATACCAGTACCTTATCTCCGATATCATGTCCGTAGGTATCGTTTATCCTCTTGAAATTGTCGATATCGCCGATACCGATAACATAGCTGGTGGTGGTAGTGGGGCATTCTCTGCGGATAGTTCTTATATTCTCGTTCATTGCGCGGCGGTTGTAAAGCTGGGTGAGAGGGTCGATAGAAGCCAGATTTTTGAAAGTCTCGCGCTGATTTACAAGCTTGAACTCCATATACTCGCGCTGGAGCATATAGCTTGAGGAAGCAAATACCATTACAAATGCGCCTGCTAAAACGTTGGTCAGGTGCATTGTCCTGAGGAGACCTGTATCTTCGAGGGAATACTTAAATACAGTATCATCTGTAACTGTGAACTTCAGATAAATATATATTCCCATTGATATGAACGTGACTATAAAAGGTATATAAAAGCGTTTACCCTGAGTAAGGAAGGTTGCGGGGATAATCAGCAGCAGGAACATTCCGAAATCGGGTTTCCAGCCGAGAAGATGCGTAGCATAAGCTGCATGAGCTATTATCTCTATATCTGAAAGATAGACCAGCCAGCTTTTTTCATCTTTAAGTATCGGTACAAATACAAGAGCTGCTGCATAAAAAACAATGCTGCCGATGTTGAAATACATCAGTTCCTTTATGTTAAGCATATGGAAAATGATGAAATAAGAGATATGTGCAAAAAGACAGCCGCTAAGACCGATAAAGTATATAGCTTTTTCGTGTGTATTATCAAATAAATGCTGATGGTCCTCTATAAACTCACGCAGGATTTCCGAACTTTTTCGGAAGGCCATAAAAAAGTCACTTCCCTTCGGGTGAGTTTTTCTCATAAAAATCTATTATACATTAGTATACACCAAAACATAATAAATTTCAATAAATAAATTGTAAAAAAACGCCTGTATATGAAATAATAATAGAATCCTGTGACTTTTTGGCTTTATATGGTGGATAGAGGAAGAATAAAAACTTTTGAGTGTTAAAGCGCAATTTATGTAAAATATGCTGTAACAGAGCAATAATCGACTACATCTATGAAATGATGTTTTCCCGAATTTCAGCCTTCTTCGGGAGGATATTCAGATAAATATTTATCCAGTATCTCAGCGGCAGTGCGGACAAATCTCACACATGGACGCACCTTGTAATACTCCTCTGTTCGCTTTTCGGGCTCGGGAGTGCTCGTTACCTTCAGTCCATTCAGCAGTTCGCGGCATATAATTGTATCGTGTTTTTCTTTGAACTGAGAGGCGAGAAGCTGTATCCTCTTGTAATGCTCGGACTTATCCTCATGTGAAAAGCTTTCGCCCGGACCGTATAGTATGCCTGCTATCATAAACATTGCAGAACAGGTGCCGCAGACTTCCCGCATACGTCCCATACCTCCGCCGAATGAGGAGGAGAGCTTTACTGCAAGCTCCTTGTCCAAGCCTGTAACATCGGAAAAAGCCACAAGTACGGACTGAGCACAGTTGAGCCCTTCTGCGAAAAGCTGACAGGCTTTTTCTGCGTGATCGTATTTCATAAAAACAGCTCCTAATTAGTATTTATTGAGATAAACAATGTCTGCTTTGTTTTGACCGAAAGTGGAAAACAAGCTTGACAAAAAGAAATTTGCAGCACAAAGACCGCTTGAAAGCGGTTATTGAGCATACATTAATTATATAGCTTTTTATGCACAAAAACAAGGTCGGGAAAGTAAAAAAATACATAAAATGTTAGAAAATACTAACGATGAATGATTTTATTTTTGAGCTTTTTTCTTGATTAACATACTGAAATGTAGTATAATATTTACTGTATGCAAGGGCAGTTTATTCGGCTGTCTAAAAACCGAAAGGAGTATTTATAATGATTTATTCGCACGAAGTTGAAACAATGTGCCCGATCGCACAGGGCGTTGCTCACGGCGCAGCTCCGATACCTGAGGAAGCAAAATGGGTAAAGGCTAAGGAGATAAAGGATATTTCCGGATTTACACACGGTATTGGCTGGTGTGCACCTCAGCAGGGTACCTGCAAGCTAACACTCAACGTTAAGGAAGGCGTTATCCAGGAAGCTCTCGTTGAGACTATCGGCTGTTCAGGTATGACTCACTCCGCTGCTATGGCTGCTGAGATCCTCCCGGGCAGAACAATTCTTGAAGCTCTTAACACAGACCTTGTTTGTGATGCTATAAACACAGCTATGAGAGAGCTCTTCCTCCAGATCGTTTACGGACGTTCACAGTCTGCATTCTCTGAGGGCGGTCTCGTTATCGGTGCAGGTCTTGAGGACCTCGGTAAAGGTCTCCGTTCACAGGTTGGTACACTTTACGGTACTCTCAAGAAGGGCCCACGTTACCTTGAAATGACAGACGGATATATTACAGGTCTTGCTCTTAATGAGGACGACGAGATCATCGGCTATAAGTTTATCAACTTTGGTAAGATGATGGACTTTATCAAGGCCGGCGATGATGCAAATACTGCATTTGAAAAGGCTCAGGGCCAGTACGGCAGAGTTGCTGACGCAGTTAAGATCGTTGATCCAAGAAAAGACTAAGGAGGACTTGTAAAATGGCTTTATTTGAATCATATGAGAGACGTGAGAAGCAGATTCTCGCTGTTCTTAAAGAATACGGCATCAGCTCTATCGAAGAGTGTGCTGAGGTATGTAAGGCAAAGGGCCTCGACATCTACAAGATGGTAGAGGGTATCCAGCCTATCTGTTTTGAAAATGCAAAGTGGGCTTACACAGTAGGCTGCGCTATCGCTATAAAGAAGGGCTGCAAGAGAGCTGCTGACGCCGCTGCAGCTATCGGTGAAGGTCTCCAGGCTTTCTGTATCCCGGGTTCTGTTGCTGACCAGCGTAAGGTTGGTCTCGGTCACGGTAACCTCGGCAAGATGCTTCTTGAAGAAGATACAGAGTGCTTCGCATTCCTCGCTGGTCACGAGTCATTCGCTGCTGCTGAGGGTGCTATCGGTATCGCTGAGAAGGCAAACAAGGTTCGTCAGAAGCCTCTCCGTGTAATCCTTAACGGTCTCGGAAAGGACGCTGCTCAGATCATTGCTCGTATCAACGGCTTTACATACATCGAGACAGAAATGGACTACGCTACAGGCGAAGTTAAGGAAGTATTCCGCAAGGCTTATTCAAACGGTCTCCGTGCTAAGGTTAACTGCTACGGCGCAAATGACGTAAGAGAAGGCGTTGCTATCATGTGGAAGGAAAACGTTGACGTTTCTATCACAGGTAACTCAACAAACCCAACACGTTTCCAGCACCCTGTTGCAGGTACATACAAGAAGGAGCGCGTTGACGCTGGCAAGAAGTACTTCTCAGTTGCTTCAGGCGGCGGTACAGGACGTACACTCCACCCAGATAACATGGCAGCAGGTCCTGCTTCATACGGTATGACAGATACTCTCGGCCGTATGCACTCTGACGCTCAGTTCGCAGGTTCTTCATCTGTTCCTGCTCACGTTGAGATGATGGGTCTTATCGGTATGGGCAACAACCCGATGGTTGGTGCAACAGTTGCTTGCGCAGTTGCTGTTGAAGAGGCTATGAAGTAATAGCTTTTCGGCTATAATACGATAAAAAAGCGAAATCCTGACAAGTCTTATGATTTGTCAGGATTTTACTATTATTTGAAACGTCAACGTGATTTGTCACCCATTTGTCACCCTAAGTTTATTGTGGGTGACGGCTCCACTTGCTGCTGCTCAGGCTGCAATCAACGAAGGAAAGTAATTCCAAAATATACTCAGATTGGCTATTTTACGCTGAATCTGGACGATGCTAAAGAATACCTTTACGCAAAGTCTACGAAGCGCAGAATACTAAGCTGGCGTGATATTCACGTTAATGTGTTTATCTGATTA
>Ga0310786_10000828_pt1 | contig 49384 bp, 41 predicted proteins | sample AusTroGonzalo_MG_FD_203881 | JGI IMG/M metagenome (GOLD analysis project Ga0310786, IMG submission 203881) | Bovine rumen microbial communities from tropical cattle in Woodstock, Queensland, Australia - Gonzalo_03 (v2) (version 2) | ecosystem: Host-associated > Mammals > Digestive system >...
GAAAAGCTTACCTTTAGCCGTCTAAAGCTTACCTTTAGAATCCTAAAGCTTACCTTTTCGGAGCTAAAGGTCACCTTTAGAAACGTCCCACGCCGTGGGACGAAGGTGTGACTTCAAGTGTGACTTCGGGGGTGAGTTACTCGCGCGTATATATGTATAGTGAAACAAAAAAACAACCTACCTATCCTACCTATCTGCAGGTCTCTTCGGCCGGCATGACTGTAGGATAGGTAGGATAGGTAGGATAAAAAGGGCATATGACAATCATTATATACGCGCGGGCGCGTGAAGTCCGTTTTTGTCCGTGTCCTCACAGCGCGAACTTCAGCGTCCTGCCATCGATGGTCAGGATATACGCCTGTCCCTTCTGCAAGGTAATCTTCCGCGTGCCCTCGTTAATGACGGCATTCACCACCTGCTTGCCGTCCGTCTGATAGACCACACAGTGAGTGTCAGGCTCCGCATTGCTGATGACGACACCATCGCTGACCACCTTGACGTCCGCCTGCGAACGAGTCTCAGAGTTGACAGTCGTGGGCTTTGAGTGCACAATAGGGTCGGTTCCGCTGTGCACTTTTGCCTTTCACCAATTGTTTGAGTAAACGGCATCAATCGAGAATTCTTTATCCTTATATTCATATTTGAATCTACAAGTGACTGGCGCATGAATACCTAATATACCTATCGTTGTAGAATAACTAACAGATGAGTTTGCTAACACATCTATTTCTATCGACATCACATTTCCTTCTTTTCCAGTCTGTCCATCTATAAGTTGCATCGTCTTAAGTTTAACTGTTTCCGAACTATTATTACTAAACCTCCAGTTAAGAATACTGCCATATTGTATTAATCCATTGAAAGAAGAAATGGAACCTCCGATATTTCTAGCACTGATATAATCAGTAATGTTCTTAACAATAATATTGCATTTGCAAGTATACTGGTCATCAGATGTTTTAGCGGTAATAATTGCATTGCCCTTACCTATCGCTTTTATTTGCCCCGTATTGTCTATGGTTGCAACAGCTGTGTTGCTGCTTGCCCATATAACACTTTGGTCGGTTTTATTAGTTAATTTTATTGTTGCCTGTCCTCCTTCTGTCAATGTCAATGAGGTGTTGTCAAAATAGAATGCTCTTTTTTGTCTGACGACAATACTTTCTTTTATTCCTGTTGACGTATCCGAAAAAGTTATGGTTCCTTCCCTGTCACTATTCTCCGTAATAGAGGACACTTTAAAGGAATGTGAAATCATAGTCAATGAACGCGTTTTATCCGTAGTCTCTGTTATCCAATCACAGTTAATTCTAACATTGTAATTTACATTAGAACTGACATTCACAGAGAATTGACCTCCTCTTTCATCAAATTCGAATTCTTTAGAATCTAGACTAATTGTGTTCTTTTGTTCTTGATTGATGATAATGAATTCTGACAAGATGCTATGCAAATCATATATTCGAACCTTTGCAGTCCTTTTTTCATATTCGTCGTTTTTATCTATCTTTAATCTCAGCGTATGCGAAGATACGCCTCGAGTAGCACTTGAAACTTCTTTTACCCATCCAACTGCAGGCATTTCTACAGCATAATCGAAATTGCTATTAATTTCTATGGATATTTCTTGAGAAGAATTGCTGAGATTAAATTCATTCTTTGTCAGAGTAAGAATTCCTTCTCCTGTTTGATAGATTGTAACTATTTCTTCTTTCCCTTTACTACTTATAATGATTTTTCCTTCTCGTTTGTCGTAGTCTTCGCTTTTATCAATAGAAAATGATACAAATGACGTAGAAAGAGATCTTGTCGAATTGTTCACTATATGGATCCAACTTTTGTATTCATCAGGAATGATTACTTGATAGTCAATATTAGCTTTTACTTCAACATTTACTGTCCCACCCATTACTGGTACTTCAAAACGATTAGCTGTAAGAGTTAATGCATCCAACTGCTTTTGATTAATAAAAACTTTTCGAATACTATCGCCTGCAGAAATTGTTAGCACCGAATTACGATTATCGTATGTTTGATTCGCATTCACTTTAACTGTTATGTTATGAGTTCCTGCATCGCCATTAGTCGGCGATACAGAAAGCCAATCGTTTTCACCGTTAGTATTTGATACAGAAATAGTCCATGGAACATTAGTTGTGAAGGTAATCTTCTTTTCTGCAGCAGGAGAGTCAAAATCTAAACCTTTAGCAAAGAAATCTTCACTACCTGCGGGAACTGAAATCTCTGGAACTTTGCTTTCATCAATAATTTCAGGAACTATTACGTTATTATCATTATCATTTGAACATGACGAATAAACAACACATAGTATTAATGCCATCATGATGGTCACAATGCCTTTGGTAAAAATTGAACTGTTCATACTAATCCGAATAAAGTTTACTTGATTATTTTCCTTGATTTACCATTGTTGTAAACTACAATATTAACTCCTTTCTGAAGATTCTCTCTCTTGTTACCTCTTATGTCATATATGGCCTTTATACTATCTACTTCATTATTGAATGCTTCATTTATTTGATTAGCTTTTTTACTCTTCACGGGTCTTACATTATAGCCATAGAATCTATACCAATATCGATATTTATCACCCGTATTGTTCATAATACAAGCTGTTTCCGAAGAATAGAATCCCACAGACGCAGTCATTATACAATATATATCATATCCAATAGAAAAATCTTCATCCATATAGCCACCTATTGGTATATAAATGGAATTTCCGTTAGGGCCTTTTACGTAAAAACCCCGTCGTAATAAACCATCTACTATCCAATCTGAAGTCCATGTGCAACAATCTATCAACTCTTGGGCTTCACTATACGTTGGAGTACGCCATATTTTTCCCCAGTTTGTCGTTGCCGCGTCATCATTTTCTTCCAAGACCATTTTATTGTCGATAACACCATATTCAGAAGAGTTACAGTATTTTGTTATTTTTTTAAAATCCCATGATCCTTGCCCGTATTTGTAATTTTCCCAGCTATACTCGGACTTTGGTGTTGTTTCTCCCCATGCGAAGAACAATCCTGGATCTTCTGGCTTCTTCGCGCCAACATTCATCGTAGCCCATAACAAGCCACTTGGAAGTCCGAGGTCAACATATTCATGGCCGTCAATCATGTTAGGGTTATCTGAAATTGTGTATCTCGCATTTACGACCACGTCATGGGCTGGCATCGTAGTTAACAAATCAACCCATTCGAATGATGCGTAATTCCCTTGTGGGGCTGGCTCCATAACGATTGCTGCACCGTAATTATACCATACTTCTTTGTAGATGTTATTATCCAACATGTATGTCAACTTATACTTGTTAATGGTGAAAGAACCTGTCACCGTCACATCGTATGCTGGCATTGTTTGGGGAATGCTACTCCAACCAGAGAACGTGTAGCCTTCTTTCGTTGGCGATGCCTCAGGCGTAATCACCGCTCCATTTCCCAACTTGACTATTTTGTAGGTTTTTCCGTCAATGATATAAGTCAGGTTATACTTGATATCTCCTGTTGCCGATTTGATGACGATAGGTTTATACATCTTAGTTGTCTGCCAATAGTTTTTGTTACCTTCTTGAATGGCTACAATAACTGCCTCACCTCCACTATTACAGTCAAGGTATTGCTTATTACCTATTTTAAAAATAGAGCATACCGGGCTTCCTTCTACCGTGTAAGTAATGCCAAGTCCAGATGAAGCATTAGCAGTCAGTTCTATCTGGTCATACTGATTAACATTGCTGAAGTCTTGATTCCATGTTAGCGTTTGATAAGCCTTTTCGATGGTGAGCTTTCCTCCAACATAAGTGAATTCATAGTTCTCGGCAACACCGTTACCGATGTTGATGTTATAGCTGCCTACGTCCGAACTCGTCGTTGCGTTTGTTGTCGCTTTAGGCTTTGTAATCAACGTACTTTCATTTTCATTATTTACAAAGCCCGCATAGTTCAGTTCAAACGATGGATTCTCCTCGCCATACGCCCTGGTGTAGTTTTTTGTCGAAACTGTCAGTTGTCGCTTGCTAATGGTCAACTGTCCGTTTTCATAACTTAGCGTGTAGTTCTTCGATTGTGCATTACTTATTTCTATGGCATAGAATCCTACTTTACTTTTCTTAGTCGCTGCCGTCCTTATCTGCGGTTTGACAGTCAATACAGAAGAATTATCGTTGCCGACGAATCCCGTGCAACTGAACGTGAACTCTGGATTTTCCTCAAAATAAAGTCGGCTGGTGTTGTTAGCCTTGACGGTAAGCGAAGCGGGAGTAATGGTCAAGACACCAGAATTAATCGTCGTTACTTCATAGTTCCTCATGATACCACCCGTTGCAGTTATTGCGTAATCGCCAACGTCGCTCTTTTGTGTTGCTGTTGTCGAGATAGTCGGTTGCGACGTCCATTCTGGTATTGTCTCGTTATTCCGTAATCCCGTATAGTAAAGATCGAACTGAGGATTTACAGCACCATATCTCCTGCTATAACTATTCACGCCAACAGTAAGAGGCGCCTTGGTTATAGTCAGTTTGCCAACCTTCTTCTCTAAAGTATAGTTCCGTGCTTCTGCCGATGTTACTTGGACAGAATAGTCACCAACTGGACTCGTCTTTGTCGCCTGAGTGGAGAAGATTGGCGAAGTCGTCCATTCGGGTGCATATTCATTGTTTTTAAGTCCAATATACGACAGCTCAAACTCAGGATTGTTTTCACCATACTTTCTCGTAACATCCTTTGGAGTAATTTGCAGAGGTGCTTTATTGACTGTCAATGTCCCATTAACCGTGCTGAGGTTGTAGTTCACTGCCACGGCATCGCTGATGGTTATGGGATAATTTCCCACGGGACTTTGCAGCGTAGCCGATGATTGAACTTTCGGTTGGCTTTCCCATTGGGGAACAGTTTCATTGTTTTTCAGTCCTGTGTATGATAACGTGAATTGTGGATTTGCCTCACCATACAGCCTGCTGCTATTGTTTGCTCTTACCGTCAGATTTGCTTTCTCTACCGTCAGCGTTCCATTATTAATCGTAACATCATAGTTTTTTGCCACAGCATTGCTGATGGTAATAGGATATGCGCCCACATTGCTTGTTTGTTTTGCCGTTGTCGCAAATACAGGAGACGTTGTCCATACGGGCTGTGTCTCGTTGTTCTTCAAACCTTCGTAATTTGCGTCCAGCGTTGGAACACTATTACCATAGGTCATGCTCTTATCGTTTGCCGTCATTGTCAGCGGTGCCTTGTTCACCGTCAGCGTGCCGTCCTCATACTTAAACACATAGTTTTGCGCCGTAGCCCCACTCTGCTTAATGGTATATGTGCCCACGTCGCTCTTCGTTGTTGCGCTAGTTGAATAAGTACCATGATTAGTGATGACAGATGAGTTTTCACTATTGACGAATCCGGAATATTCTGAATTAAACTGAGGATTAGCATCACCATATTGTCTTGATGCATTCTTTACTCGAGCAGTCAAGGTGACTGGGGTTACAGTATAAGAATAAGGAATATAAGCCGTAAACTGAATGTCGCCGTTTTTGAATGTTACAGGCACAGTAGTTTTATACGTTCCTACGTTTTTCTCCAAGTCTCCTTGTGCCGCATTGCTGGTAGGCTGGAATTCTGTTGGAAGATTACTCGTAAACGTTGGCGTTGGCGACTTGCCAGAATATACAAAACTGTTTTCGGTCCATGTTAGCATATTGTTCACATTAATTATGTCAGCATTTGAACCATATTGACCTGTTTGTGTCCCTAGATAGATAATTGTTTGTAGACGATTACAGCCAGAGAATGTCATACCTCCAATTTCAGTACATGATGCAGGGATAATGATACTTGAAAGCATTTTACAATCTCTAAAAGCGCTATAATAATCACCTGAAGATCCACTCACCCCTAGTATTTGTTTTAATTTATACCCCAACCATACGTTTTGTAGTTTACTACAACCGGAGAATGCCGACGAACCTATTGTTTGTACATAAGGAAATATAATTGAAACAAGGGAAGTACATCCAGTAAATGCCCCTTCATGGTAGTAATCCGTTTCTGATATAGTTAGAAGGTTCTCGCCTAATGCTTTAACACTGGTGATAGTAGTACAATTCCTAAATGCTGATGATTTTACTTTGGTAACCTTGAATGTCAATCCATCAGAATCAATAGTTGCAGGAATCACCACATCAGTTGGACTCCCCACATATCCGGAAACATATGCTTCAGTACCATTCAGCTGGTATTTCAATCCATCAATTGTCACAGTCGTTTGTGCTACTACATTTACACTTAAAAAAAAGCATAATACGAACAAAAATAAATCCTCTTTTTTCATTGCTTCTTGGTTTTTCTAAGTTGTCTTTCTTTCAATACTGTCGCAAAGACTTCCTCAATATATGTATCCCATATATCGCAACAAACATTTCCTTTCATTGAAATATATGGATTGCCATTCGTTCCTTTATCTTCAAATTGGTAATACCATCGTCCTCTTTTTTCTTCTTTTGTTATATTTTCTTTATGGGAGCTACAATTTCTAAAATGACGTAAGAGATTAAACACACTCTGTTTATAAGTATTTGTAAAGAAATATATTTCATTACTTTTAATGGTTGTTGAATCTATATTCATAACGTCTTCTGCTGATGGAAGTGGCACAACCCTTACATATAACGGAAGATCCATTAGAGTCGTTGGAATATAGTAACCCTTTACTTTCAATTCAAATCTCTGAGCCAATTGTTCAGAGAACTTTTTGTATTCTCCATCTGATATTTGAGCCATAATTGTAGAATTATTTAGTGTTTAATTTGAAATCAATGGGTATGATATTTCTTTCAGCGATAATAATTCCATGTTTGATTTCAGCATCAGTTCCTTTAACTTCTGCATCAAAATGAATATCGCAACGTTCTTCGATAATATCACCATCATTGTTCTCAATCGTAATTATCGAATCCATTCTATAAGAGTGACTTCCGTCTTCATACTTATCATCTGTGAAGTCATAAAATTTATAAGTGGTAATCTTAAAAGATGAGTAGATGTCACGATTACCAACCTTTAAAATTTGACATTTTTGGACGGCTTGCATAATATTATTCTGCAAAAGCTCTTTGTCTGAATCAACTGCTTTCATACACACTAAAAAGCCTATAGCTCCCCAGATTCAGCTGTTAATAGATTAAACGGAAAGACGTGGGTGCTCTACTTCGCCTATCCCGTCACTGGGCTCTCGCATCGCCTCGCCAAGGATAAGCAACTCGATAGCCCACGTCGTGATATATTGATACTGCCCTTCATGAAGAAGGGATAGTGTACAATACACCCAATGTGGACGTCCGGTTGCGTTTCTTCTTGGCTTAGAATTTGCGAGATTCAGTGACCGAAGATAACGTTCGTAAACGTCCTTTTTCCAATAAGATTAACCCTCAAGCCCACACGGAGCTATTCGAGTCAGGGGCAAAGGTAAGGATTATTTCTGAAAGTTCCAAGTCTTTTTACAAAAAAATCTCTGAAGCGGTGGGGCTTCGGAGGTAAGGGGGGATGTGAGCAATAGGCTTCTGATATTATCTCAACCCATAGGCATCACGGTTTTAATAGGGTTATACAATATGGCTATTCTCAGACTGCAATATCCCGAGTTCAGAACAAGTATCTTTGGAAAGTCAATTTCCTTTAGTATGTCAATATCAGACAATTTGTGTCAAGCACTATTCTCTTCTTGGACATAGTTGAGAGGCCCTTCTATCTGACGGGATTGTAGGGCGTACGTAGATGCTCGCTCAATATGGCTTCGTTCTTGGCGTTGTCCCACTGTCCTGATTCCCACAACTTATCTACTTCATCATCGACGCGGCGGGCATAATAGTCGCAGATGACCTGACGAAGTTCGTTTACCTCCTCCACGGTCTTCATGGCTCCTAATAGCCTGAGTATGCTCATTTGGGCTTCGTTCAGTGTGGTTGCTTCCATAATATAGTTATTATTGTTGTTTTATTCGCGGACAAAGATAGGCATTATTCCTGAAAGTTCCAAATTTTGGAAAGAAAAAAGCCGAAAGTGCAAAACTTTCGGCTTTGATTCTTGATGGGCGATCAGCCTTATGCTGCTTTCTTCTGGGCCCTTATCATGCAGTAGACACCGATGATGATGAAGGGGATGGAGAGAATCTGTCCCATATCGATGGGCAGAGAGGCCTCGAAGGCTTCTTGGACCTCCTTGGTGTACTCGATGAAGAAGCGGAAGGTGAAGATATACGTCAGACAGAAGCCGAAATACCAGCCCGTGCCTACCAGCGGTCCTTTGGCCACTGACGACTGGCTGCCGGCACTGCCACTGCGCTTGTAGATAGTCCACATGATGACGAACAGCAGGGCGTAGGCGATGGCTTCGTAGAGTTGTCCCGGATGGCGAGGCATCGTGTCGACACGCTCGAAGATGAAGGCCCAGGGAACGTCTGTGATCTTGCCGATAATCTCGCTGTTCATGAGGTTGCCAAGGCGGATGAGGCAAGCCGTCGTTCCTGTGGCGATGGCGATATTGTCAAGGACGGTCCAGATGCTCAGTTTTGAATACTTCACATAGAGCCAGAGGGCGAGCATCAGACCTGCTGTGCCGCCATGTGAGGCAAGGCCTGCATAGCCCGTCAGCTTCCAGCCGCCATCGGGTAGGAAATGGATGGGCAGCAGCATCTCGAAAAATCCTTTCCATGAGGTCAGATAGTCCTGGGGCTCGTAGAAGAGACAGTGCCCCAGACGGGCACCAATCAGGATGCCGAAGAAACAGTAGAAGAGGAGGGGGTCGAAGAGCTCGTCCTTGATCTTCTGCTCCTTGTACAGACGGCGCACGACGAAGTAGGCGATGACTATACCGATGAGCCAGCACAGGGAGTACCAGCGGAAGGACATGGGGCCAATGGAGAAGGCCTCAATGTCGGGGTTCCAAACGACGTATAAAAGGTTATTTATCATTGATGCCATGTTTTATATCAAGAATTAGAGAATTAATAATTAACGATGATTGAAGTTGTCATGATTCCTCTTTATAGACATAGTCTAGCATATAATTCTCAAATTCTCAAATCCTTGATAATCATAATCAAACGTTGAAGCGGAAGTGCATGATGTCGCCATCCTGAACGACGTAGTCCTTGCCCTCGACGGAGAGCTTGCCGGCCTCGCGGACAGCGGCCTCGGAGCCGTACTGCAGGTAGTCGTCGTACTTGATGACCTCAGCGCGGATAAAACCCTTCTCGAAGTCGGTGTGGATGACACCGGCGCACTGGGGAGCCTTCCAGCCCTTCTTGTAGGTCCAGGCTTTCACCTCCATCTCGCCGGCGGTGATAAAAGTCTCGAGGTTCAGCAGGGCATAGGCCTTCTTGATGAGGCGGTTCACGCCGCTCTCCTCCAGTCCCAGCTCCTCTAAGAAAAGCTGCTTGTCGTCGTAGGACTCCAGCTCGGCGATGTCCTCCTCGGTCTTGGCGGCAATAATCATGGCCTCGGCACCTTCCTCCTTGGCCAATGCCTCGACCTTCTTCGTGAAGTCGTTGCCGCTCTTGGCCTCGGCCTCGCCGACGTTGCAGACGTAGAGCACGGGCTTCGACGTCAGCAGGAAGAGGTTGCGGGCGCAGTCCTGTTCCTCCTTCGTCTCGAACTCCACGATACGGGCGTTCTTGCCCTGTTCGAGTACCTCTTTGTAAGCCTTCAGGACGGCCACTTCGACCTTGGCTTCCTTGTTGCCGGCAGCAGCGGCCTTCTCGGTCTTTGCCAAGCGCGAGTCGATGGTCTCAAGGTCCTTCAGCTGCAGTTCGGTGTCGATGATTTCCTTGTCGCGGATGGGGTCGATGGTGCCGTCAACGTGGGTGATATTCTCGTCCTCGAAGCAGCGCAGCACGTGGATGATGGCGTCGGTCTCGCGGATGTTTCCCAAGAACTTGTTGCCTAAACCCTCACCCTTTGAGGCGCCCTTCACAAGACCTGCGATGTCGACAATCTCACACGTTGCGGGGACGATGCGGCCGGGATGCACCAGCTCGGCCAGCTTCGTCAGACGCTCGTCGGGAACAGTGATGACGCCGACGTTCGGCTCAATCGTACAGAACGGGAAGTTTGCTGCCTGTGCCTTTGCACTCGACAAGCAATTGAACAATGTGGACTTACCGACGTTCGGCAGTCCTACAATACCACATTTTAATGCCATTTTCTTCTATAAACGTTTATAACTGGGTGCAAAGTTACGTAAAAAGAACGATTTAGCACACAAAAACGCTTATTTCTTTGCGTTTATTATATCAAATTGCTTACCTTTGTGCCCAATAAACCATAAATATTACGACTTATGAAAAAACTTTTATTCTCAGCAATCGCATTTCTGCTGTTTACAGTAAGTGCAAGTGCACAGGTTTCTGAACCCAAAGACACACCACAGCTGGAGTTCGCGCTGCAGCTGAAGGTGACACTCGGACAGGCCTATTCCTGTGGGGAGACACAGCACGGACGGCGTACCATCATCCCTATCACAGGAGGCACCTTCGAGGGACCAAACATCAAAGGAACAATCATCAATGGCGGTGCAGACTACCAGATAGCCAATACGGCGCTGAACCGTACGGAGCTGGAGGCCATCTACTGCATCAAGACTGACGACGACGTGATCATCCACGTTCGTAACCGCGGCATCATCGGCAACAGCAAGGACGCACAGGGAAACGCCTCTTTCTACTTCAAGGCTGCTCCGCAGTTCGAGGCTCCTGCCGACAGTAAGTATGCATGGCTGAACAACAGCCTCTTCGTCTGTCAGCCTTCGTTCTCAGAGGGTTTCTCGGGCATCGTCCTGAACGTCTGGCGCGTGAAATAAGGCGATTACTCCAACGCGAAATATGGCCGTTTAATGGGCCTCAAGCCAGTTCTTACCGAAGCCGGAGTCGGCCACAAGGGGAACACTGAGAGGTAGAGCGTTTTGCATCTCTTCGATGACAATACGCTCTACCTTTTCCTTTTCGTCAGGATAGACGCTGAAGTTCAGTTCGTCGTGAACCTGAAGGATCATCTTCGAACGGATGCCCTCGTCCTTGAAGCGCTGGAAGATGCGGATCATGGCTACCTTGATGATATCGGCTGCTGTGCCCTGTATGGGGGCGTTGATGGCGTTGCGCTCGGCAAAGCCGCGAACGGTGGCATTGTGGGAGTTGATGTCCGGCAGGTAACGGCGACGGCCGAAGAGGGTGGTGACATAGCCTTTCTGGCGGGCCACCTCCTTCGACTTCTCCATGTAGTCGTGGACCTCGGGGAAGGTCTGGAAATATCCGTCGATGAGCATCTTCGCCTCGTCACGGGAGATGTCCAGGCGTTCGGCAAGTCCGAAAACGGTGATGCCGTAGATGATGCCGAAGTTGGCACGCTTGGACTTCGTGCGCTCGTCGCGGGTAACATCGACGATGTCCTTCTTGTAGATATTGGCGGCTGTCGCAGCGTGGAGGTCCTTGCCCTCACGGAACACTTCCACCATATTCTTATCCTGTGACAGGTGAGCCATCACGCGCAGTTCAATCTGACTATAGTCTGCTGAAAAGAACAGACAACCTTCCTCGGGAATGAATGCCTTTCGGATTTCCTTTCCGTCCTCACCGCGAATAGGAATATTCTGCAGATTGGGGTCGCTGGACGACAGACGGCCTGTAGCGGTGACGGTCTGGTTGAACGACGTGTGGATGTGTCCAGTACGCGTATTGATAAGTTTCGGAAGGGCATCGATATACGTTCCGATGAGTTTCTTTAATCCTCTGTGTTCCAGGATATCAGCTACAATCTCGTGCTTGTTGCGCAGCTGTTGGAGCACTTCCTCGGAGGTGACGTACTGACCTGTCTTGGTCTTCTTTGCCTTCTCGACAATCTTGAGTTTGTCGAAGAGGATTTCACCCACCTGCTTCGGCGATGCGATGTTGAACTGCTGGCCGGCCAACTCGTAGATACGTGCCTCCAATTCGTTCATACGGTCGTTGAAAACTTTTGACGTTTCCGTCAGCGATTCCGTGTCGAGACAGACGCCGTTCATCTCCATCTCGGCGAGAACAGGCATCAGCGGCATCTCGATGTCGTAGAACAGTTTCTCGCATTCGAACTTCCGTAATTCCGGCTCGAGCTTGTTCTTCAGACGAAGGGTGATGTCGGCATCCTCGCAGGCGTACTCGTAGACAAGGGTGGGGGAGAGGTCGCGCATCGACCGCTGGTTCTTACCACGGGGACCGATGAGCTCATCGATATGGATGGTCTGATAGTTCAGGTAGATCTCGGCCATGTAGTCCATGTTGTGACGGAGCTCGGGTTGGATGAGGTAGTGGGCAATCATCGTGTCCCACATCGGACCGGCGAGATGGATGTCGTAGTTGCGGAGTACCTCGAGGTCGTACTTCAGATTTTGTCCGACCTTCAGAATTTTGTCACTCTCGTAGATGTCTTTAAAGATATTAACAATTCGCAACGCTTCTTCACGATTTGCTGGAATCGGCACGTAGAAGGCCTCGAATTCTTTCACCGCGAAGCTCAAACCGACCAATTCCGCGTCGATGGCAGAGGTTGATGTCGTTTCCGTGTCTAGACTGAGAATTTCATTTGTCAAGAAATAATCATGCAATTTCCTTAAATCTTCCTCATTTCCAACGAGTTTGTAATCGTGAGCAGTCGTTTTTAGACTCTCAAAACTCGAATTTTCTGAGAGATCTCCACCGACAACAGGAAATTCTGCAAAGAGATCGAGTTGTCCGTTAACGGGCTTTTGCGGTTTTTGTGTTTTTTTAAGAACACGGTCGGCGAACGACTTCATCTCGAGTTCGAGGAGTAATTTGCCGAGTTCGTCCTCATCGGGCTCGACGAGTTTCAAATTTTCCATATCGAGCTCGATGGGTACATCGGTCTTGATGGTCGCGAGGAAGTAACTCATCTTGATGTCGTCGACATGCTCCTCCACTTTTTCGCGAAGTTTACCCTTGATCTCCGACGAACGTGCCAACATCTGGTCGATGCTTCCGAAGTCGTTGATGAGTTTCACGGCAGTCTTCTCACCGACACCAGGACACCCGGGGAAATTGTCTGCCGAGTCGCCCATCAGCGCCAACAGGTCGATGACGGATTGTGTCGATGGAATGCCGTATTTTTCGCATACTTCTTTCGGCCCCATCGTCTCGTAACCACCACCATGACGGGGGCGATAGATGAAGACATGGTCGCCGACGAGCTGTCCATAGTCCTTATCGGGTGTCAGCATATAGGTCTCCACACCGATAGAACCGGCCTTTTTTGCCAACGTCCCGATGACGTCGTCTGCCTCGAAACCGTCGACCTGGAGGATGGGGATGCGATAGGCGCGGAGCAGATCCTTGATGATGGGGACGGCTTTGCGGATATCTTCTGGTGTCTCCTCACGCTGGGCTTTGTATGCCGGGAAGGCCTCGCTGCGGAAGGTCGGACCATGGGGGTCGAAGGCGACACCAATGTGGGTGGGATGCTCCTTAGTGAGCACCTCGTTGAGGGTGTTGAGGAAGCCCATCACGGCACTGGTATTGAGACCTTTGGAGTTGATTCGCGGGTTCTTGATGAAGGCGTAATACGAGCGGTAGATCAGCGCGTAGGCGTCTAACAGAAAGAGTTTTTCCATAATTATCGAGAATTTTCGTGTAAAATTACGAAAAAATTATTATTATCGAAAGTTTTTCACTAATTTTGTCACAAAATTCTCGAAGATGGATAATTTAGCGCTCATTAAAACACCTATTATTAAAGAGCTGGACGACTTCATTTCGTTGTTCAACGAGTCGCTGACACATACCGACGGACTGCTGGAGACGGTTCTGGCACATATCCGCCAGCGAGGTGGAAAGCGTATGCGTCCGATGCTTATCTTGCTGATAGCCAAGAACTTCGGTGAGGTTTCACAAGTGACTCAAAACGCCGCTGTTGGCCTGGAGTTGCTCCATACGGCATCGCTGGTTCACGACGATGTGGTAGACGAGAGTGGTGAGCGTCGCGGACAGCCTTCGGTGAATGCTACCTACGATAACAAGGTGGCAGTCCTGGTAGGTGACTATATCCTGTCGACAGCTCTCCTACGCGTGTCGCTGACAGACCATCAGCAGATAGTTCAGCTGTTGGCGGAGTTGGGACGTACGTTGGCAGCGGGCGAGATCCTGCAGCTGTCAAATATCCAGAATTCGGAATTCTCCGAGGAGGTCTATTATCAGATTATCAATAACAAGACGGCCGCCCTTTTTGAAGCCTGTGCAAAGATAGGTGCTATCTCGGGTGGCGCTTCTGAAGAGGAGCTGCAGGCAGCGGCGAAGTTCGGCCAGAATATCGGTATGATCTTCCAGATTCGTGACGATATCTTCGACTATTTCGACTCAAAGGAGATAGGTAAGCCTACTGGTAACGACATGGTGGAAGGTAAGCTGACGCTGCCCGTCATCTATGCGCTGAATAAGTCAAACTATGAGTCGATGCATACGCTGGCACGCAAGGTGAAGTCAGGCACCGTCAATGCTGACGAAATCGCCGTTTTGGTGGAGTTTACCAAAGAGCAGGGTGGTATCCAGTATGCTGAGCAGAGGATGGAGGAGATAGCTGCCGAGGCGCGCGTCTTCATCGACCGTTATGTCAAAGAAAAGGCCGTCAAGGATGCCCTGACAGCCTATCTTGAATACGTTATCCAGAGGAATTACTAAAGCTTTTTCTACTTAGAAGAACTTCACCTCCTCGCCGACAACCTCGCTCAACAGCAGGTTGGCCAGACGACTTGTTCCCATGCGGAACCACTGGTTGGTGAGCCATTTCTCGCCCAGAACCTCTTTGACGATGGTGTAGTAGATGAGTGCGTCCATCACACTGTTAAGGCCGCCAGCGGGCTTAAAACCAATCTGTATGCCCGTCTCGTTGTAGTACTCCTTGATGGCCTGGCACATGACGTAGGCGGCCTCAGGTGTTGCTGCCGGCTGCTCCTTGCCCGTTGAGGTTTTGATGTAGTCGGCACCGCTGTACATAGCCAGCAGCGAGGCGGTCTTGATGTTCGATGCCGTCTTCAGACAGCCCGTCTCGAGGATGACTTTCATCTTCTTCTCGCCACAGGCGTCCTTCATCTGGCGGATCTCGTCGCAGACGGTCTCGTAGTCGCCTGAGAGGAACGCACCCACGGAAAGCACCATATCAATCTCTGTAGCGCCGTCTTTTACGGCCAGCGCTGTCTCTACTGTCTTCACCTCGATAAGTGCCTGAGAGGACGGAAAACTGCCCGAAACGCAGGCTATTTCAACACCGTCGACCTCCAGTGTCTCACTGACTACTCTTGCAAAGCGTGGATAGACACAGATTGTAGCCACATGGGGCAGGGTGGGGTACTGCTCGTCGAACTGGTTTACACGCTCTGTGAAAGCCAGTACGGACTCGTCGCTGTCGGTGGTCTTCAGGGTGGTCAGTTCCACGCTACCCATGAGGAATCGCTTCACCTCGGGTGTGTCGTTCTCGTGCACCTTCTCACTGATGATGCGTTTCACAGCTTCACTCACTTCCTGGTCGCTCACTTCGAGGTTGTACTTCGACAGAGCCTCTTCGTACATTGTTTTTTCTTCCATAGATATTATGCTTTAAGTTTAGGATTTTCTATATGCCGCAGACTATCGCGACGCGTTTTTTTCTCTATCGATTTCTGTAATGCTTCAGTCAGATCTACGCCTGTCTGATTAGCCAGACAGAGCAGTACCCAAAGCACGTCGGCCATCTCTTCGCCCATAGCCTCACGTCCATTGTCAGCTGCCCGCTGGTCTGTCGCCTTCCACGACTGATCACCATAGCGACGGGCCATGATACGTGCCAGCTCGCCAACCTCCTCCGCCAGAACCGTCATGTTGGTTAGTTCCGAGAAGTAACGCACGCCGTACTCCTTGATCCAGCGGTCCACCGTTTCCTGTGCTTCTTTTATCGTCATCTGTACAGAATAATTATGTAGAGGATAATGATAGCCAGGATCATCATCACTATGTTTTGCTTGTTATCGTGTTTGTACTCGTTCCAATGGAAGGCCTTGTAGACAACAGGAGTCACCCACAGAACGATGCCAATAGCACAAAGCCAAATGGCCCAATCCCATCTCAGGAAACGATAGCCAATACAACCTAAGAGCATTAATATTGCCCCTGAGGCATCAATCTCTTTCAGATACTTTTTCATATCAGTTTGAAGAATATCCAGAGTCCGATGACAATGAGGAACAGCGCCGAGACAATGTTCTGCATCTGTTCGTTCTCCTTCCAGTGGATAAGCATCCAGATACACGTGATGAGCATAAGACCTGTGCCTATCCAGAGGATGAGGTCATTATGCATCATGCGTCCTACAAGCCATAGAATCAGGCCAGCGTAATAGGCGTAATTGACATACTGTTTCATGTTGTATTATTCCTTGTTTTTAGCGTCTCCTTTGACTGAGATTTATTCCTTATTCTTCGTGTCCATGCAGATGGTCACCGGACCGTCGTTCAACAGTTCCACCTTCATGTCAGCACCAAACTCACCCGTCTTCACCTCTTTGCCGATAGCCGCGGAAAGCTGACGGCAGAAGGCCTCGTAGAGTGGTATAGAGTGCTCGTGAGAGCCTGCACGGAACCACGAGGGACGGTTGCCTTTCTTGTAGCTTGCAAAGAGTGTAAACTGACTGACTACCAGGCAATTACCTCCAACGTCAAGGATTGAGCGGTTCATGACGTCGTTTTCGTCGCCAAACACCCGCAGATTGGCTATCTTTTTCACTAACCACTCCACGTCTTCCATGGTGTCCTCATCGCACACCCCCAACAGAATCAGGAACCCTTGTTCTATGCTCCTTGTTTCGTTAGGGTCTATACCATCAACTCCCCATATCCTTACGCCGGCATGGCTGACACGTTGTATTACTGCTCTCATGCTGCAAAGTTAGTTTTTTTCTTTGATACTGCCAAATAATCCTGCTAGAATTACTTCTCGGTTGTCTCTACAGGATGGAAGAACTGGTAGACAATTCGGGCCTTCGATGAGCCTATTATAGAGGCTAGTGTTGACTCTTCTGCCTCACGAATCCTACGCACCGATTTTAGGCTGTTCAAGAGCTCGTCACGTGTCTTCGGACCAATTCCCTTAATACTGTCAAGCTCCGACTGCAAAGCACGCTTAGAACGCTTGTTTCGATGGAATTCTATGGCGAACCTATGCACCTCGTCCTGGATACGTGTGAGGACGTGGAATAGCTCGGAATCGACCTTCAGTGCTACCTTCATAGGAGGGAATCCGTAGAGTAGTTCGTTTGTCCGGTGACGGTCGTCTTTGGCCAGTCCTGCAATGGGAATATCAAGGTTCAGTTCGTCCTGAATGACCTCGCGGATAACCTCCATCTGCCCCTTTCCACCATCAGCAATAATGAGGTCGGGTAGGGGTTCTTCTTCCGTCATAAGACGGTGGTATCGCCGATATACCACCTCCTTCATCGATGCATAGTCGTCAGGGCCTGTAACGGTCTTGATGTTGAAGTGTTTGTAGTCTTTCTTTGATGGCTTCATGGCCTTGAAAACGACACACGAAGCGACGGCATCGGTACCACTGATATTCGAGTTGTCAAAGCACTCAATGTGGTATGGAAGCTTGGGTAGGTGTAGCTTGTCCTGAAGCTCTTTCATGAGGCGTGTCTGCTTCTGTTCGGGGTTCAGTTTCTCCGCCTGTTTAAGGCGGTCGAACTTGTACTGCCGACCATTCATTATCGACAGATCCAGCAGTGTTTTCTTGTCGCCGCGCTGCGGCACAATGAAGGTGACTCCGTCCAGTTCGATACCCATTTCTTTAGGGACAATAATCTCTTTTGACTGGCTCTTGAAACGCTCTCTGAGTTCGATGATTCCCAGCTGCAGAAGCTCTTCGTCTGTCTCGTCCATTTTCTTCTTGTACTCGATGGTAAACGATTGGTTAATGGAACCATTGGAGACGTGGATATAGTTGATGAAAGCCATCTTTTCGTCGCTGGTAATCGAGAATACATCGACATTATCGATGGTATGGCTGACCACCTCGCTCTTGCTTACAAAACCGTCCAAAACAAGGTATTTCCGCTTCACTTCCTCGGCTTCTTCGAAGTGTAGCTCTTCTGCCAAACGCAGCATCTCCTCCTTCATCTCGCGAAGCACCAGACGCGTGTTTCCTTTAAGAATTTCGCGCGCCTGTCGAATGTTTTTCTGGTAGTCCTCGAAGGTCTGTTTTCCTACACATGGACCCATACATTTCTTGATATGATAATCCAGACAGACACGGTATTTTCCTGTTTCGATGCCTTCTTTTGTGAGCGGCGTTCTGCATGTTCTGGGGTGATATAGCTCCTTGATGATATCAAGAACTGCATACATGGCTCCGACATGAGAGTAGGGGCCATAGTATGTACCGAATTTCTTGTTGATGGTTCGTGTCTTGAAGATACGTGGGAACAGTTCATTGGTGATGCATATACTGGGGTAGGTCTTGCCATCCTTCAGCAGAACATTGTAACGCGGATTGTACTTTTTAATGAGCGCATTTTCCAAAAGTAGCGCATCCTCCTCCGTATTTACTACAGAATAGCTGATATCGTGGATCTTGCTTACAAGAACCTTCGTCTTGAACCGGTCAACCTCTGTATGAAAGTATGATGACACTCTCGACTTTAGGTTCTTGGCCTTACCGACATAGATAATCGTATGGTTTTCGTCATAGTACTGGTAGCTACCCGGTTTCTCAGGCAGCCTACTTACAATACCCTTCAGATAGGCTAATCGTTTCTCGTTATCTTCCTTGGTCATATGTTGTGTTCCACGTGAAACATTTCTCCCTTGAGATTAATCGTATCTCCTTTGCTGATGCGCCTTTTCGTCTTCAATACACCTTTAGATGGTTAAGAGAGTTGTTAGATCGATACCTTCAAACTCGTCTCTTCCGTGAAGTCCTTCGTCGGTTATTTCGATGATGAAGTTGATGTATACCTTCTTAGGGTTGAAGTGCTGGACCAGTTTGTATGCTGCCTTGGCTGTTCCTCCCGTTGCCAAGAGGTCGTCATGTATAAGAACGACATCGTTTGGTTCGATGGAATCAATATGCATCTCGATGGTATCTACTCCGTACTCCTTGGAGAAAGATTCCTTAATAACCGTTGATGGTAGTTTGCCGGGTTTCCGGGCCATAACCATGCCACATCCGAGCTTTGTTGCAAGTGCAGCAGCCATGATGAAACCGCGACTTTCTATTCCTACAATCTTCGTAATGCCTTTGTCCTTGTAGAGCTCGTAGAGTTCGTCTACCATAATCTTCATACACTCCGCATTCTTGTAGAGAGTTGTCACATCACGGAAATTGATTCCTTTTTTCGGAAAATCAGGAATACACCGTAGGTTTTTGATCAGTACAGGGTTGTTCATTTGTTTGTTTATTTGGTTAGTTATGTGTATTTGTTTCACGTGAAACATTCTCTATCTCTTGCTGTGTCAGCGTCCCATCAGTACAAGCATGGCGTTGATGTCGCTGGGGCTAACACCAGGGATGCGGCTGGCCTGTGCCAGTGTCTCAGGCTGAATCCTGAGCAGTTTCTGTCGTGCCTCCGTAGAGATGGCATTAAGGTTTTCGTAGTCGAAGTGTCCTTTGATCCGGATATTCTCCAGACGGTGCATCTTCTCTGCTACCAAACGTTCGCGTTCGATGTATCCTTTGTATTTGATACGTATCTCTGCAGCCTCACTGATTTCATCGCGCCTGTTGGTGACTTTGTCGAGCTGCTCCTTGAACTCAGGAACCACCTCCTGGAGTTTCTCGAAGTTCAGCTCAGGGCGGCTGACGAGGTCGGTCAGTTTACAACCGTACTGAAGTGGGGCGGAGCCTAGGGCTTCCAAAGCATTGTTTATGAGTTTGGGTTTAATGGCGAAGGTATCACAGAAACGAATGATTTCTTCGATGTGCTTCTTCTTCTCCATCCACCAGTTGTAGCGGTCTTGTTTGACGACCCCCAACGCGTAGCCGCGTTCCGTCAATCGGGCATCAGCATCGTCCTGGCGGAGCAGGATGCGATATTCTGCCCTTGATGTGAACATTCTATATGGTTCGTCAACACCTTTGGTGACGAGGTCGTCTACCAGTACGCCGATGTAGGCCTCGTCTCTTGCCAGTGTAAAAGTATCGTTAGCTGTCAAGTAGCTGCCTACTGAAGCAATGTGGCCAGCTTTGAGTGCTGCGTTGATGCCTGCCAGTGTTCCTTGACCGCCCGCTTCTTCGTAACCCGTTGTGCCGTTCACCTGTCCAGCCATGAACAGGCCGTTGATGATCTTTGATTCCAACGAGTGGTTTAGTTGTGTGGGATCGAAGAAATCATACTCGATGGCATAGCCAGGGCGGTAGACCTTCACGTCCCGTAGCGCCGGGATATGTCGTAAGGCAGCTATCTGGACGTCCATTGGCAGGGATGATGAGAAACCGTTCAGATACATCTCGTTGGTATCTGTACCCTCGGGTTCCAGAAAGAGAAGGTGCTTCTCGCGCTCAGGGAACGTCACCAGCTTCGTTTCTATCGAGGGGCAGTATCTTGGTCCGATGGACTGAATTTGACCGTTGTAGAGCGGCGAATCAGCAAGTCCTGAGCGTAGTGTCTCGTGAACCTCAGGGTTGGTGTAGACTTCCCAGCAAGGCAGTTGAGGTAGTGGACGCCCATTTTCTGCTCTTTCTGTTGTCTCGGGATAATTTGGAGATTCCGAACAAATGTACGAAAACTTGTGGAAATCGTTCTCACCGTCCTGTTGCGTCATCTCTTCGAAATGTACACTCCTTCTGTCAATACGCACAGGGGTACCCGTTTTCATGCGAGCAGAACGTATACCATGTTGTGTAATACTCTCCGTCAACCGTTCCGCAGCAGGCTCGGCGATACGTCCTCCCTTTACCATCCTTCGGCCGATATGCATCAATCCGTTCAGGAAGGTACCTGCGGTCAGTACGATACAGGGCGCGTGGAACTCTGCACCCCAGATGGTCTTCACGCCGACAACACGTTTTTTGGTTTCTGTTGCCTGTTCCGTTTGTTGCGAAGAAGCTCCAGTCTCCACCAACAGCTCCTCCACCTGGTCCTGCCAGATGTCGAGGTTTGGCGTATGATCCAGTACGTGTCGCCACTGCCAGATAAATTTCCCGCGGTCACACTGGGCACGAGGACTCCAGACGGCAGGACCTTTCGAGCGGTTCAGCATACGGAACTGGATGGTGGTAGCGTCCGTCACCAGTCCCATCTGTCCGCCCAGTGCGTCAATCTCGCGTACAATCTGTCCCTTGGCAATGCCACCGACGGCGGGGTTACACGACATCTGTGCAATCTTGTTCATGTCCATCGTGATGAGCAGCGTCCGCGCACCCATATTGGCGCTGGCTGTCGCCGCCTCACAACCGGCATGTCCTCCGCCAATGACAATCACATCGTACTTCTGGTCCATGTTTGTGTTGTTTGTATGTATCTGAAGTCCAGAAATTTACACAACTTTTATGTTTAATACATAGGTACAGGTGACATATTTCGTGGCACCTGAGGGTCTGTAGCGTATACCCTGCTTTACCGTGTATGTCTTGCCTTTCTGCAGATGTCCGGGATACTGACCTACCTTGCACTTGAAGTCGGCAGGCGTGAACTCCGCGTAGATATAGGCTGAATTGTCGTAATTGCAGACGTTCCCCGAGGCGTTGAACCAGTGGCCAAAGACGGTCGAAGAACTAGTGCTCGTCGTTGTTGTGGGCTTTACGCTATTGCTGCTGCTGATGCCGATGAAGCCCGGATTGGCTGAGCTATTGCACTTCACTGCGCGCAACTGTGCTGTTGACAGACCGAGAGCTCTGCTGGCTGCTTCGATGTCGTATTGCACGTATACACACGAATAGTTATAGGCGTCGTAGGCCAGCTCGACGTTGATGGTCACTGTGGTATCGCGGCGCTGGTAGTCGGCAGGATAGTCGCCGAACTCACCGTATTTGTCAGTGTTTTCGAAACGAACCTGATAGGGCCACTGTTCGTCGTTGGTGCTGTCGTCATCCCACGGATGGCGCCAGTGAGTCTTGGGGGCTCCCGTTACCACAAACCACACCATCTTCGTGTTGTCAGGAACATTGAACGATACAGTTCCTTCAGCATCGCTGGCAGCATCGCCGTAGACGCGCTTTCCGTCTGTTGTCAGTGCGCAGAAACCATAGCGCCAACCTGCTTCCTGTGCTTTGATATTGCGGTAGCGGCTATCGCCCACATGGCCCTTGAAATGTGCTTTTACAGTTGTCCCGGCAACTGGTGTATTTACGCGGATGATGTTGTAACCGTAGTTCTCGACACAGTGACTGGCGTCGACCTCCCATGCGTCAGCATTATCGCTGGCCTTGTGTAACCATGCAGAATGGTTGTCGATGTGGGACTTGCCTCGTTCACGTATGCCGTCTATATCCCACGAGCAAACGCGCTGGGCATAGTTGAAGATCTCGTCGTTGAACTGTTCCTGCGTGATTCCTGTCAGTCGCTTGTATGTCTCTACAGGGTCTTCGGGCTTCTTGGATTCGCGCCACAGACGGCCAATGAACTGCTTCCCGTGAAGCATACACCAGTAGTCCTGAATAAAGAAGTTAGCGTAGCGCCAGTCTTCGTGGAGCAGGTTCTTGTTGCATTTGTCCAGATATTGGGCAGAATAGTCGTTGGAGAACTGTTGCTCAGGATATACCTTAAAACCCTGCCACTGGGCACAGGCTTCCCACCACATGTTTCCGCCACTGCCGTTGTCGCCGAAGCCATAACGCCAACCGTAGTTCATACCGAGATCGCAGGAGACGAGATACTGGAACGAATGGCCAATCTCATGAGCCAGTGTGTGACCGCCAGCGGCCTGTAACGCCCACGGGTTACACCACAGAGCACCAATCTTGTCATCGTAGCCAGACCCCGTGGCCAGCCATTCTGTCTGGTAAAACACGAAGATCTCTATCTTGTATTTGTCCGTCGACTTCGACTGGCCAGGAATGACGAAGCCCAGCGAGTCGGTATAGTATGTGAACAGCATCTCGGCACGTTCGAGCATCAGGTCGACATCCAGCTTGTTGTCGCTTTTCTTGGGGTCTTTGCCGAAGCCTTTTTCCCAAAACACGATAAAGTGCTCGCTCTCGCGGCTGCGCTGGAAGCACCAGCGGCTGGCCTCGTTGCTGAAGTCTATTGAGCTGTATTCCTGTGGCTTGTAGATGATACGTCCCGGGTCCTCGAACGTATAGTAGTCGTAATCCTTCAAGTATGCCTTAGAGATGTAGGCGCTAGTTTTTCCCAGCTCAGGCTTATAGTACAAGGACATGTAATTGGGCTTGAACACCACGGAGTCGTATTGTGTCATATCTATGCGCTGGTGTTCACCGAAGCGGTTGCTGTTATGTCCCCACAGCGTCTGCTGTCCCTGTGCCGTCAGAAAGAAAAGAACGGCCGACAGGAGTGAGATGAGTCGTCTTTTCATTTCTTGATGATTTTAAGTGATGATGTTCCTGTCTGAATAATGTATGCACCTCGTTTCAAGTCTCCTGTGTTCACTACGGTCATATCCTCGGCTTTAGTGATTTCTACCTTCACCATTTTGCCGTCCGTGCCGTAGACTGCAACGTGTCTGTCACAACCGCTGATACAGAGTTTACCACCATCGTAGGCAACATTGTCTTTTTTGACGGTTTTTACGGCTGCCGGCGCGTCGGTGTTACTGATGCGGAACTTGGCAAATTGGCTGAACTCGTACTGGTCAGTATTGATGTTGACGCTTTTGTCGTTGACGGTCATGACTGGGAAGGAGTCTGACAGTATCAGGTAATAAACCTCTGTACCGTCAGCCAGTTCAATAACAAGACTTTTAGCGGCAGCCGGAAGGACTGCCGCTAAAAGAGCTATAAGTGCAAACACTTTTCTCATACCATTGAGTGTTTAGTCCTGAATCAGACATTCGCCAGTCATGTCCTTAGGCTGCTCCAGACCCATGATGTGCAGGATGCTGGGGGCAACGTCGGCCAGACGACCGTCCTTCACCGTGGCTGAGTTGTTGTTCGTCACGTAGATGAAGGGTACGGGATTCAGCGAGTGGGCGGTATTCGGTGTGCCGTCGGCGTTGATGGCATTGTCGGCGTTGCCGTGGTCGGCAATGATGATGGCCTCGTAGTCGTTAGCCTTGGCAGCCTCGATGACCTCGCGGACGCAGTTGTCGACAGCCCATACTGCCTTGGCAATAGCGTTGTAGACACCCGTATGACCTACCATATCGCCATTGGCGAAGTTTACCACGATAAAGTCGTACTTGGCCTCATTGATGGCAGCGACGAGCTTGTCCTTTACCTCGTAGGCACTCATCTCAGGCTTCAAATCGTAGGTAGCCACCTTGGGAGAAGGCACCAAGATGCGGTCCTCACCCTCATAAGGAGCCTCGCGGCCACCATTGAAGAAGAAGGTCACGTGAGCGTACTTCTCCGTCTCTGCGGTGTGCAGCTGCTTCTTTCCCTGCTGAGAGAGGTATTCGCCCAGCGTGTTCTCCACATTCTCCTTGGGGAAGAGAATGTTCACGCCAGTAAAGCTGGCATCATAGGGAGTCATGCAGTAGTACTGCAGACCCGGGATGGTCTTCATGCCCTGCTCGGGCATATCCTGCTGTGTCAGCACGATGGTGAGCTCCTTGGCGCGGTCGTTGCGGAAGTTGATGAAGATGACGACGTCGCCCTCTTCGATGCAGCCATTCACGCTGCTGTTATGGATTGGCTTGATGAACTCGTCCGTCACCCCCTCGTCGTAAGATTCCTGCATGGCCTGAACCATGTCGGTGGCCTGCTTGCCGGTGCCGTTGACGATGAGGTCGTAGCCCTCCTTCACGCGCTCCCAGCGCTTGTCACGGTCCATAGCATAGAAACGGCCAACGATACTGGCGATAGCTGCGTCGTTGTCAGCGCAGACCTTTGTCACCTGCTCAATGAAGCCCTTACCGCTCTTCGGGTCGGTGTCACGGCCGTCCATGAAGCAGTGAACGAAAGTCTGGTTCTTCAGGCCGTAAGCCTTTCCAACCTCGATGAGCTTGAACAGATGGTCGAGGCTTGAGTGGACGCCACCGTCTGAGCAGAGGCCCATCAGGTGCAGCTTTTTATTGTTCTCCTTGGCATAGCTGTATGCAGCCTTCACCTGAGGATTCTCAACGATAGAACCGTCCTTGCAGGCGCGGTTGATCTTCACCAGGTCCTGGTATACGATGCGTCCAGCACCGATATTGAGGTGACCCACCTCCGAGTTGCCCATCTGACCATCGGGCAGACCGACGTCCTCGCCGCTCGCCTGCAGCTGTGAGTGGGCTGATGTTGCTGATAAAAGGTCGAGGTAAGGTGTCGGTGTATTGAAGATAACGTCACCCTTACCATGCTTACCGATTCCCCATCCGTCGAGAATCATCAAAAGAGCTTTTTTTGCCATTGTGTAATTATTTGATATTAAAGTACTTTAATTTTGGGTGCAAAGTTACGTGTTTTTTTTGAATTATCACTATCTTTGCGGCAACAAAGTGTAACAAATCATCATAAAGAGGTATATGAAACGCTGTGTAACCGTTATAACTGCTGTTTTGACAAGTATATGTGTCAACGCTCAGCTACAGGTTCAGGAGTTGAAACTGAGCAACGGGATGACCGTGTGGCTGAACGAGGACCACTCACAGCCAAAGGTGTTTGGCGCCGTGGTGGTGAAGGCTGGTGCGAAGGACTGTCCGAACACGGGTATCGCTCATTACTTCGAGCATATCATGTTTAAGGGTACCGACCGCATGGGAACGACGGACTATGTTAAAGAAAAGCCCTGGCTTGACAGCATCTCGGCACAGTACGACCTGCTGTCGCAAACGAAGAATGAGGCTGAGCGCACAAGCATCCAAAAGCACATCAACGAACTGAGCCTGAAGGCGGCCGACTATATGATTCCCAACGAGTTCAACCGGCTCATCTCAAAATACGGAGGCAGCAGTCTAAACGCTGGTACAGGTCATGATCTGACCTACTATCACAACTCGTTCCTTCCGCAGTTCATCGAGCAGTGGTGCTGGCTCAATTCCGAGCGTCTCATCACGCCAGTCTATCGCGGTTTCCAGGGAGAGTTGGAGAATGTCTATGAGGAGAAGAACCGCTCGGCAGACAAGTTGGGCGATGTCCAGGATAAAATCTTCGGTGCTGTCTTCAAGAAGCAGCCATATGCCTATCCCATCATTGGCTCGACGGAGAGCCTGAAGAACCCGCGGCTGTCAGAAATGGCATCGTTCTACAAGAAGTATTACGTGGCCTCAAACATGTGTCTTATCCTCTGTGGTGACATCACGCCTGACTCCACGCTGACGGCGCTGTTGGAACAGACCTTCGGACGTGTGCAGACAGGACCTGTTCCTCAACGCGGAAAGAGTCCGATGCCTGATATCACAACTGGCGAGAGCTACGAGATAAAGCTTCCCATACCACTCATTGGCGTCGAGGCCTTGGTCTATAAGGCTCCCACAGAGTATGAGCCAGAAGCCAGTGCCCTCGACCTCGCCAACAAACTGCTCTATAACGAAAAGGCCGGACTGCTCGACTCGCTGGTGAATGAGCACAAGCTGATGATGAGTGCCTCCATGAGTGTCGGCCTCGACGATGCTGCAGGAACCGCCATCGCCATCATCCCTAATCTGTTTGGCAAGATGAAGACCGCCGAACAGCGTGTCATGGAACAGTTGCAGCAGCTGATGAATGGTAACTTCACCGACGAGCAGGTGGAGAACGTGAAACGCGAGATGGTGATGGAGGCCCAGCAGGAACTGGAGATTATCAGCAAGCGTGCCCAAAAGTTGGTGATGACCTTCTCGAAAGGACGTACATGGCAGGATGTGCTTGACAAGATTGAGGGCATCCGTCGTCTGACGAAGGCCGATGTCGTCGCTGCTGCCAAGAAGTACTATAGTGCCAATTATATCAAACTGACAAAGAAATACGGCACGCCCGACAAAGAGACGCTGAAACAGCCTGGTTACCAGCCCATCAGTCCAAAGAATACTGACGCAAAGTCGGCTTTTGCCCGTCAGCTTGAGCAGATTCCCGTGAAGGAGACAATGGTCAAGACAGTGGACTTTTCTCAGGACGTGACGAAGCAGAAACTCAGTAATCATGTCACCTTATATTACAAAGAGAACCCCGTGAACGATATCTTCACATTCTCCCTGCGTTATAAGAACGGTATTTTGAATAACCCCAAACTCACTATCCTGTCGGGCTATCTCTCCGAGCTTGGCACCGACTCGCTGAAGAAGCAGCAGCTGGAGAAAGCCTGGCAGCGTATGAGCACGACGATGGAGGTGAAGTCCGATAACGAGACGTTCAGCTTTAACCTTACAGGACCTGACAACGAACTGAAACCTGCCCTGCTGCTTCTGGCTCATTTCCTTAAATCAGCCAAGGGCGATAAAGAGGTTCTCAAAGAAGCGAAAGATGCTGACAAGGTCGACCGTAAAAGTTTTGGCAAGCAGAAGGACGATGTGTTGAAACCTGCCTTGCACCGCATTCTCTATGGTGGGAAGTCAACCTATCTTACGCAACTCAGCAAGAAAGACATTAAGGTTCTGAAGGACGAAGAACTGCTCACTCTCTTCCATGAGCTACAGCAGTACGACTGTGAGCTTTTCTACTGCGGCCGTCAGTCCGTCCAGTCTGTCGCGAATGTATCGCAACAGACACTACCCCTTGGCCAGTGCACTAAACCCAAGGCCGACACCTTCCGTCCCTTGCAGCAGTACTCGGAGCCAATGGTCTTCTTTTATAATGTTCCGAAGTCGCGCCAAAACTACGTCATCAGCTACGACGCTATCAGTGCTCTGTCTACGGCTGAGGACCGCGCCGTGCTGAAGCTCTGGGACGAGTACTTCGGTGGCGGCATGTCGTCGGTACTCTTCCAGAACGTTCGCGAATTCCGTTCACTGGCCTATTCCACCGGTGGCCAAAGTTTCACGACGAGTCTCGTCCAGCACCCACAGGAACATCTTGGCTACATCACCGCCACAGGCACACAGGCAGACAAGACCTTGGAGGCAGTCGCTACTATCGACTCTTTACTGCGACAGATGCCTATGAAGGAGGAGAATCTGGAGGCTGCCCGTCAGACGGTGCTTAGCGATATCCAGAACGATTACCCCACGTTCCGAGGGATGGGCAAGTATGTCGCTGATCAGCTTGGCGAAGGCTATACACAGGATCCGAATGCCGACATCGCCCGGGTCTTACCTGGTGTCAGTGTTCAGGATGTGATGCGGTTCTACCAGCAGCACATCAGCAAGAACCAGAACCGTGTATGGATTATCATTGGTGACAAGAAACTCACCGATATGAAGGCCCTTGCACGCTATGGAAAGGTTGTGGAACTGAAGACAGAGGATATATACAGATAACTTACCAATAACAATAAGCCCAATGCGAAAGACTTTACTGACGGCCCTTGCGGCTACAACTTGCATGATGACAATGAATGCACAACCCAAACTTTCGGCTACGAACATCGATGAGGTGATTGCAGCCATGACGTTGGAAGAGAAAGCCCGACTGCTTGTCGGCGGTGCCAATAATTTCTTCGGTGACCAGGCCGTTGCTGGTGGTGAGGCCACCCTCGTGGCCGGTGCTGCCGGCACGTCGCCCGCTATCCCACGCCTTGGCATTCCTGCTACGGTGCTCACCGACGGTCCTGCCGGTGTACGTATAGACCCCACCCGTAAGGGAACCGAAAAAACGTACTACGCTACCGGCTTCCCCATCGGTACCTGTCTGGCATCGACATGGAACGAAGAGTTGGTGACGAAGGTGGGTGAGGCCATCGGCAATGAGACGAAGGAATACCGTTGTGACGTTCTCCTCGGACCGGGCATGAACCTGCACCGTAACCCTCTCTGTGGCCGAAATTTCGAATACTATTCTGAGGACCCGTTGCTGACGGGAAAGATTGCTGCCGCCTACATCCGTGGTGTACAGAGCCAGGGTGTAGGTGTCTCTGCCAAGCATTTCGCCGTGAACTCACAGGAGACGGAGCGTACTAGTGTCGACGAACGGTTGTCGCAGCGTGCCGCCCGCGAGCTCTACCTGCGTGGCTTCGAGATTGCCGTCCGCGAGAGCGATCCTTGGACCATCATGGCATCTTACAACAAGATCAACGGCCAGTTCTCCATGGGCAACCGCGACCTGCTGACCAGCATCCTGCGTGATGACTGGGGGTTCAAGGGAATCGTCATGACCGACTGGATTGGCATTCGCCAGGGACTGCCCACCATCACCGAGGTGCAGGCAGGCAACGACCTCATGGAGCCAGGACAGCCCAGGCAGGTAAACGAGATTGTTGAGGGAGTGAAGAGCGGTAAGCTTGACATCGCTGATGTCGACCGTAACGTGCGCCGTATGTTGGAGTATATCGTGAAGACACCCAGCTTCAAGAACTATCCCGCTTCAAATGCTCCCGACTTCAAGGCTCATGCTGCCGTCACCCGCCAGAGTGCCTGTGAGGGTATCGTCCTGTTGAAGAACAACGGCGCGTTGCCTTGGAGAGACGGTGAGGTCAAGACTGTCGCCCTCTTCGGTGAAAACAGTTATAACTTCCTCTCCGGTGGTGTTGGCTCCGGCTGTGTCCATACCCCGTACGTTGTCGATATGGTGGAGGGATTGAAGAACGCAGGTATCAACTCATCCAAGACACTGACGGACATCTATCGGAAGTATATTGAGTTTGCCAAAGTGAAGTTCCAGGCTGAACGTCATCCCGCCAAGTGGTTCCAGACCGAGGCCATGGGTCAGCAGAAGTATCCTGAGATAAGCATTAACGATATCGCTGTTAACAAAGAGGTGCGAGCCGCCGATGCCGCTATCATCACCATCGGCCGTCAGGCTGGAGAGGGTATCGACCGCGATTTGTCTACGGAATTCAACCTGACGAGCGGTGAGTATCAGCTCATCGTCGATGTTTGTCAGGCCTTTCATGCCATCGGCAAACCCGTGGTGGTTATCATCAACAGCGGCTCCGTCATCGAGACGGCATCGTGGAGCAATCTCCCTGACGCTATCGTCTGTGCCTGGCAGCCTGGCGAAGAGGGCGGAAACTCTGTAGCCGATATCCTGACAGGTCGTGTGAACCCCTCGGGTCGTCTGACGATGACGTGGCCCATTGCCGCTACCGACCATCCTTCGACGCGTAACTTCCCTGGTCTGGTGGACTTCTATTCCTATCAGAACGAGCGTTCCGGCGGCAGGGCCATGAGGAACTACGACTATACCAATCACGATGAGGACATCTACGTAGGCTATCGCTATTTTGATACTTTCAACCGTGAGGTGGCCTATCCCTTTGGCTATGGTCTGTCCTACACCTCGTTCAGCTTTAGCAAGGCTGCCGTCAAGGTCAGCGGTGATAAGGTCACTGTTTCTGTCACCGTCAAGAACACGGGTGGTGTCAGTGGTAAGGAGGTAGCCCAGGTCTACGTGACCGCTCCGAAAGGAAAGATAGAGAAGCCCTCACAGGAACTGAAGACCTTCGCTAAGACGCTTGAGCTGAAGCCCGGCGAGAGCCAGGTGCTGACCATGCAGATTCCCGTCCGTATGCTGGCATCGTTCGACGAAGAGGGTAGTCAGTGGCTTACCGAAGGCGGTGAGTATGTCTTCCGTATCGGTGCCTCCAGCCGTGACATCCGTCAGACCGTTTGCGCCAAGGTGGGAACCTATACAGAGAAGGTCAGTGAGGCGCTTGCTCCGAAGGCACGCCTGAACCTGTTAAGACAATAATAATGGCAAAGAAGAAAGTATTTGTATCAGGCTGTTACGATCTGCTGCATAGCGGTCATGTGGAGTTCTTCCGCCAGGCAGCGCAGTATGGAGATTTGTATGTCGGCATCGGCTCTGATGCCACCATCTTGGACTATAAGCACCACAAGACGGTGTACTCGGAACAGGAGCGACTTTTCATGGTACGTAGCATCCGCTATGTCAAAGAGGCTTTTATCAACGCCGGCACAGGCATTCTGGACTTCCTGCCTACCCTCGACATTGTGAAGCCCGACATCCTTGTGGTGAACAGTGACGGAGGCAGCGAAGCCAAACGACAGCTCTGTGAGGAGCGTGGCATAGAGTACGTGGTGCTCCGCCGTGATCCCCATGAAGGTCTCACCGCACGTAGCAGTACGGACTTGAAGCGGACGGAGTGTCAGATTCCAACGCGTCTCGACCTCGCCGGCACGTGGATAGACCAGCCCTACGTGAGCCAGTATGCTCCTGGCTGGGCTATCACCATATCCTTGGAGCCTACATTCGAGATTCGCGAACGCTGTGGTCTGAGTACGAGCACGCGTAACATGATACGCCGCATCTGGCCTTACCAGTTGCCAAACATGGATCCTGAGATGCTGGCTAAGCTGGTGTTCTGCTTTGAGAATGACCCCGAACGTGAGGACGGCTTTATCAGTGGAGCACAGGACTCGATAGGTATCTGTGTCCCCGGCCTCTGCCGTCACTGGTACAACAACCGCTTTTGGCCGGAACGTATAGAGACTTGCCAGGATGAGGTGGTGCTGAGGTGGCTGGAGCAACATTTGGTGATGATTCCCATGGAGCCCCGTCGCCCTGACTGCTCAGTGATTGAGGGCAAAGACATCACGGAGCCCAAGGTACGTGCACTGGCCGCCGCCGCCGACCGCTGTTGGCAGGCTATTATGGACAGGAACCTGGAAGCTTTTGCTGCAGCCTATGCTGACAGCTTCAACGCTCAGGTGGCGATGTTCCCGGCTATGATCCAGGGCAGCGTTCAGGACTATATCAATCGTTACCGTAGCGAGGTGCTGGCATGGAAGATGCCGGGTGCCGGTGGCGGTGGTTACCTGGCTTGTGTCGTCAGCGATGCCCAGGCCTTCGCCGCGACCCATCCGGAGGCTATACGCCTCACGATACACCGTGCCGGCCTGTAAATGAAAGCAATAAACAATATACGAGATATGAAAAAAGCATTGATTACCGGTATTACCGGACAGGACGGCAGTTTCTTGGCCGAGTTCCTGATTGAGAAAGGTTATGAAGTACACGGCATTTTGCGCCGCAGCAGTTCGTTTAACACAGGCCGCATTGAGCACTTGTATCTGGACGAGTGGGTGCGTGATATGAAGAAGAAGCGCCTGGTGAACCTCCATTGGGGCGACATGACCGACTCGTCGTCGCTCATCCGTATCATCTCCGAGGTACGTCCTGATGAGATTTATAATCTCGCTGCACAGAGCCACGTGAAAGTGTCGTTCGACGTGCCGGAATTCACGGCTGATGCCGATGCCAACGGCGTGCTGCGTCTGTTGGAGGCTGTACGCATCACCGGTCTCGCCTCCACCTGTCGTATCTATCAGGCGTCTACATCTGAGCTGTTCGGCCTTGTCCAAGAGGTGCCTCAGAAGGAGACGACACCATTCTACCCCCGCAGTCCTTACGGTGTGGCAAAGCTCTATGGTTTCTGGATTATGAAGAACTACCGCGAGAGCTATGGTATGTACTGCTGCAATGGTATCCTCTTCAACCATGAGAGTGAGCGCCGTGGCGAGACCTTTGTCACGCGTAAGATTACCCTTGCTGCCGCACGTATTGCCCAGGGCTTCCAAGACAAGCTCTATTTGGGTAACCTGAACGCGCTGCGCGATTGGGGCTATGCTAAAGACTATGTGGAGTGTATGTGGCTCATCCTCCAGCAGGAGAAACCCGACGACTTCGTCATCGCCACTGGACAGTACCACACCGTCCGCGAGTTCTGTACGCTTGCTTTCAAGGAGGTTGGCATCGAGCTGCGCTGGGAAGGCGACGGCGTCGATGAAAAGGGTATCGATGTTAATACCGGCAAGGTACTTGTTGAGGTCGATCCCAAGTACTTCCGTCCTGCCGAGGTGGAGCAGCTGTTGGGCGACCCCTCGAAGGCCAAGAAGGAGCTGGGCTGGAACCCGCAGAAGACCTCTTTCGAGGAGTTGGTAAGCATTATGGTGCAGCACGACATGAAGAAGGTGCGCAAGCTGTACATCCGTGAGCACATGGATGAGTAAGAGTGAATCGTTATGTTAGAGAAGAATAGTAAGATTTACGTGGCAGGGCACCACGGACTGGTGGGCTCTGCCATTTGGAACAACCTGCTGCAGCGCGGGTATACCAACCTCGTGGGACGGAGCCATAAAGAGTTAGACCTCACCGACCAGGTGGCAGTCAGGAAGTTCTTTGACGAGGAGCAGCCAGAGGCCGTCGTGCTCGCTGCCGCCTTTGTCGGCGGTATCATGGCAAATAGCCTCTATCGTGCCGACTTCATCATGATGAACATGAAGATCCAGTGCAACGTCATCAGTGAGGCTTACGCCCATGGTGTGAAGAAGCTGCTGTTCCTCGGTTCGACGTGCATCTATCCGAAGAACGCGCCGCAGCCGATGAAGGAGGATTGTCTGCTCACCTCGCCGCTGGAGTACACCAACGAAGAATATGCCATCGCGAAGATTGCCGGCCTGAAGATGTGTGAGAGCTATAACTTGCAGTATGGCACTAACTACATCGCCGTGATGCCCACGAACCTCTATGGGCCCAATGACAACTTCCATCTCGAGAACTCGCACGTGATGCCGGCCATGATGCGTAAGGTCTATTTGGCAAAACTCATCCACGATGGTGCGTGGGACAAGATCGCCGTCGACCTCGACAAACGTCCTGTTGAAGGCGTCACGGGCGAAGGATTAGAGAACATCGAAAATCACGAAATAAACAAAAAGAATTCGTCTTTTTCGAGTCTTTCGATGTCAGAAAATAGAAACAAAGTTCTTGATGTTCTCGCGAAATATGGTATCTATGACAATAAGGTGGTGCTTTGGGGTACGGGAACGCCCTTGCGCGAGTTCCTGTGGAGCGAGGACATGGCTGACGCCTCTGTGCATGTGCTGCTGAACGTGAATTTCAGTGATATCATCGGTATTGAGAAGTACTCCTCCGTCCACTTTGGAGCATCCACTGACGGGGCTGTGGACCGCAACCACTCTGCTGGTCGCGGCGGCGCCATTCCCTCGCTGGGCGAAATCCGTAACTGCCATATCAATGTCGGTACTGGTAAAGAACTCACTATCCGCCAGTTGTCCGAGCTGGTCGTGGAGGCCGTTGGCTTCGAGGGCATCGTAGAGTTTGACGCCACGAAGCCCGATGGCACCATGCGCAAGCTCATCGACGTCACGAAGCTCCACAGTCTCGGCTGGACTCACAAGGTGGAGATTGAGGACGGCGTGAAGAAGCTTTTCGAGTGGTATAAACAATCCCTTTGCCCCATGTCATAAGAAGAATATTTGTTTTTTATTACTAAAAAGATTAATTAGCTAATCTTAAGCAGATACGAGTGACAACGAATTATGCAGGTAGGAAATCTTAAAGAAAAAATCCAAGTATCATTAAGGAATAATATAGTAAAGATCCCTGTAATAGGTGAATATGGTTATTATTCAATAATGGCATTGCTTTTAAAGTTGAAATACTATAGAGTTCTTATTCGGCTTAAAAAGGAATATGGAAAAAGAAAAATAAAAGTTGGTTTTATTGTTTCTGAAATTGCCAAATGGAAAGGTCAAACTCTATTCGACATTATGGCAAATTCTGAAGATTTTGACCCGTTGATACTTATTATTCCTTCAAGTCATGAGTTAAAGAAAGAAGGAAATCGTATTGATGATATTATTTCAGAAAAAGTCTTGTATTTCAAGAATAGCGGGATGCAGGTAAAAAATATTTGGAATATCCAAAAGCAAAAAAGTTTTTCCGCATCAGATATTGGTGCAAGCATAATTTTCTATCAGCAGACATGGGATATTCCACCAGCTCCTTTGGTAGAAAATGTTGCAGGTCATGCTCTTACGTTTTATTTTTCATATTATATTACCAATAGTTTTATTCCAGCGTTGGAAGTTAATATGTATCTTCATTATTGCATTTATAGATATATTTTATTAAACATCGAACAGGTCAAATATTATCAACAATATGCCAAAAGCATAAACTATGCTGGAAAAATGATAGGATTGGGCCATCCTATTGTTGACTCTTTTTATTTAAATAGGAATTACAAAGCCTCTAAGAATTATGTTATATATGCTCCTCATTTTTCTTTTAAGTATGACCGAGGAGCTGGAAATGAGTTACCTTTCTACTCATCAACATTCTTGGAACATGGAAGGCTTATTTTGGAATTTGCAAAAAGCCATCCTGAACAGAATTGGGTATTTAAGCCTCACCCACGTCTAAAAACGGAATTGGTGGACAACAATGTGTGGACAAAGGAGGAAGTGGAATCGTATTATCATGAATGGGAAAAGATTGGGATTGCCTGTTATGATTCTCATTATATAGAACTTTTTTTGGAATCGAAGGCATTAATAACAGATAGTAATTCATTTCTTACAGAATATAGCTGTACTGGAAAGCCTCTGATTAGACTCATACCAGGCAATGGAGAAACTTTACCTCCAGTAAATCCTTTTTTTAAAAAGTTGTACGATAGTTTTTACAAAGTTTATCAAGAGAAAGATTTATATGAGGCCCTCAATATGATTGTTTTGGATGGGAAAGATCCTTTACAAAAGCAAAGAATAGAAAATGTGAAAGAAACGCATCTTGCGGAAAGCTATGCAGCTCAGAATATTATAGACTACATACGTGATTTGCTGACAAAATAGTTTCTTACTTAGACGTAACTGTGATGTCCTGATAATTTCTTTATTCTGTTTATAATGGCATTGCCGATTTGACGGAAATGACCATATCGCAGGTTAAGCCATAGTTCCTCAAAGGAACGCCCAATCTTAATCCAGGGATGATTCCATCCATTGACTTTATAGAAACGTTTCCAATATCCAACTTCCTCAATAACATACCGAGGATGTTGTAAAGGAAATGTCAAGTCATATCGCTGCATGGTAAACAATTTCCTCATCCGACTTGGCATGGTCTTGAAATCAGAGAAATGAGCAGAATCTGCAGAAGCCCCAATGTTGTTTATCATGTTCTTTGAGGGTATGATAGCTAATCCTGAATTAAACAGCATCGTAGCCCAAAAGACGCTCTCAAACTGTGGCTCTCCGCTCTGTCGGTGTCCTTTACACATTTTGATAAAACTATTCCGATAGCCACGCTGGCGAATAAGTGAATCCAACTGACGCATACTAAAAGAATCGTCAAGGAAAGAATAGTTGGAGTCCCACTGCTGAACAACTCTGCGCCAAGAAGCCCATCCCCAGATACTAAAGGCTGAAGTAAAGAAATAGTCGTAGGGAATGTCTGGCGTTATTTCATCGACATTGAAGCCTGCTACCATCGTGATACGTTCATCGTTCTCGTAGCGGTCGAGCATTTCTTTGCAGAAAGGAAAGAAAGACTGAGAAGGTACTACATCGTCTTCGAGTACGATACATTTCTCTGCAAGTGAGAAGGCCCATTGATGGCTGGTGTAACCAGCGACCATGCATCCTAAGTTTTTCTCCTGGTAATTGCGATGTACCTCACATTCCCAGTCTATCTGATTATCGGCAACAGTAGCCCGGCATGCTTCAATACCTGCCAAGTCTCGTTCACCTCGTGGCCCGTCTTGAAAGAGAAAGAGCCGTGAAGGGCGAGCCTTTTTTACCTCGTCAAATACTTTCTGGAATGTATCGCTGCGAGTAAAAAACAGCAGCAATACGGCGATATCGGTCTTTGCTGGATATTTCATAATGACAAAGGTACACAGATTATCCTTAATATCAAAAATAGTTTACTATTTTTAACGATTGCAGACCGCCGCAAGTAAGAGTTAATTTTTGTCAAAATCTTGGCTATGTCTTTTTTGTTCCGTACTTTTGTAATCAAAATAATTTATCATGAACAGGGGTAGGCTTTTGTTTGTACCTTCAGGTGGCCTTGCTAATAGGATGCGTGCTATTGCGTCAGCATGGAACTTATGTAAACAAGTTGGAGCTCAATTACAAATAGTATGGTTTCAAGGTTGGGGTATGCATGCTGCTTTCAAAGAACTCTTTGAACCATTGCCCAATTTGCGCGAAGCTGTTTTATGGGATTTTGTTGTTAATGATCGTCCTCGCCGTCATAATCTATGGTTGCCCTACATACCACAGCAGTTATGGTATATGGGTGGGGTAATAAACGAATTAGATGTCGCAAATATGCGAGATAACGGTTATGATTTTGAGAAATGGTTACAGAATAAACATCGCTATATGAGTTGTTATGATGAATTTGGCACGTTCTCCAATTCATGCTATTCTGAATTATTTCATCCCAATCAATCTGTGATGGACATTGTTTATTCTTATGAGACACATTTTAGCCAAAATGTTATAGGAATGCATATTCGCCGTACAGACAACTTAGACTCTATAAGTAAAAGCCCGACAGATTTGTTTATTGAAGCGGGACAAAGAGAAATAGATAATCATAACGACCTGACAATATTCTTAGCTACGGATAGTGAAGAGGTAAAACGACAAATGCGAGAAAGATTTGGAGATAGAATTGTTACATCAAAGAACAAAGCCAGCCGAGATAGTATTGCTGGTATTCGTGAAGGATTAGCAGATATGTGGACGCTGTCGCGGATCTCACGTATTTATGGTTCTTCTGGTAGCAGTTTTTCAACAATGGCATCAAAGATTGGAGGACAAGAACTTATTATTTTGGAAAGATAGCCAGGCTTTATTCGCATAATTTATTATAAAAGAATGTTTATGGTCTTTCTATAAAGCCATACTAACATACGTCCTAAAAAAGGTGGTAAAAACCATACCAATCTACGAAATAAAGGAATGCCTTTTGGTAGTGGTGAAGGGATTACTTTTTTATAATATGTTTTTCGCACACTGTATACACGACGGATAATCAATTCCTCATATTGCTTTATTTGATGAAAAACGTATGCAGAACTATACTTTTCCCATTCTGGGGCAAGAATCTCTTTGAGCAACTTGTCATAGAGTATTTCATGTCCTAAAGAACGTTTCCGATTGTTGGGGATGTCTTCGTTGTACAGGTACACACAATCGGAAATAAAGTGAACATGAGGGTGTTTCATTAGTATTTTTAACTGCATCATCAAGTCTTCCCCTTCAATGATTTCCCTTGGCGTATCAAGACAGTCTTCAACAATTTCTTTTCTACAGATGAGACCCCATAGTATAGGAAACATATTTTTGTTAGAGATGATAGCTGTTATCAACGGTGTTTGGTCTGTAATGTTACCATTGTATAATAATGGAGACTCTTTTTTTGTACCATCCTGCTCCAAAAGGACAAATCGTCCTATTACTTCGTCTGCCTGAGTCTGTTCAATAGCGTTGTATAATGTTTTTATAGCCTTGGGTAAAAGTTGGTCATCGGCATCAACGAAGACAATATACTTACCCTTTGCTTGTTCTACACCCTTTCGCCGGGCTGCTGTCACACCACCGTTCTCCGTATGGAAAACCTTGATACGATTGTCCTTCGCCGCCCACTGATCACATATCTCACCCGAACCGTCTGTGCTCCCATCGTTAACGCAGATTACCTCAAAGTCGTCAAAATCTTGCTGGAGCGTGTTTTCTAAGCATGCCCCAACATATTCTGCCTTGTTGTAAACGGGGATGATAACGGAAATCTTCATCTATATTCTAAATTATACTAGCGGTTACGACCGTCCGAACAGCCATTTTTTGAAGAAAGGACTGATTCTCAAAATGTTTGACGTAATGATGCTGAAGCCGATAACTAGCAGTGCTATCAGGACGGAGAGCGTTGTGTCGATGGCGAAGTTGTGGTGGTACTGGTTGAAGAAAGTGCCGATGGTAGGTAGGTTCGGCATGAACAAGTAGTGTATTAGATAGATATCCAGTGTTCGGCGTCCTATGTATTGTAGGGAGGCGCCGATGGGCGACAGCTTTGTGAAGTACTGGCTATAGTGGCGGAAGTACATGAACACTATGGTCAGCAAGGTGAATCGTCCAAAAGTCAGTGGGATGGCGGCCCATGTCATGCGTAGCCAGTGCCAACGCTGTGAGTCGAGCCAAGCATAGATGACCACAAAGATAATGGTGGGGAAGAACCACTGCGAATCCATGATTCGCTGTGCTTGCTGCCAGTAGCGGTGCACGATGTTACCATAGAGGAAGAAAGGGAAATACAAAAAGAGTTGTCCAAGACTGCTGCAGTTCATAAAGTACAACATAGTCCCTTCCTTTGGTCCCTTGTAGCCTAACGCCCAAGAGAATAACTTCGGCTGGTAGTAAGTGTCATAGAACGCCAGTGAGATGAAGAAAAGCACGGTGATGGGCAGCCACGACGGAATCTTTGGGAACCGTTTCAGCAGTCTGCTCTCGCCGAAGCAAAACAGATAGTAGACCACGAACATATAGAGTAGCACGATGGTGAACCAGTATCCTCCTTTGAACGGTTCTTCAAACCATTTTATGACTGTTGGCCCGAACTTGCCGCCAAGGATAGCTGCTCCAAAGAGAAAGAAAACCACTGTCGGTATGGTCTGTACGCGCAGTTTCTTCAAAAGCAGTGAGCCTAACGATTTTAAGTCCCACACCTGACTTGCCTTATAAGCTAGGAACCCGCTGACGAAGAAAAATAACGGCATTCGGAACATCACCAGGAACTTTAGTGATGTTGAATGTTTCATCGCTTCACCAAAGGCCATGGCGGCCACGTGGTTGGCCACGACCATGATCATCGTGAATCCCCTAAGGGCGTCGAGCCACTCTAAGCGAGGCTTTTTTGTAACAGCATTCTCCATATTAGCTGCAAAATTACGGATAAAAATCCATATTACCAATAAAAAAGAAAAATATAAAGGAATAGTTCCCGGTTTTATCTGTGAAAAATATATAAAAAGAGGAAGAATAAACATTTTATTATAAAAACAATTATTATATTTGCAATAAAATGATATTGAACGATGTTGACTCCATATAAAATAAGTGCTTATTGTCGGGAATTCAGCCCAAAGTGGGTTTGTAAGATGCCGGCAGGATGTCCACCAGAAGACGTGTTGGTACCTAGTGAGCATTCCTTCTTTCGCTTGGCGAGAGAGGCTGATTCCTACTCACCAGATGATTTTAAGTCTTATGCCGAGGTCAATCCTCAGCGGAACTGGGGTGAAAGGCTTCCATTGGCTGTGGGTTTGTCGCTCATTGATGACGAAACTAAGGCTCGGAAGAATTTGAAATTACCAGTGTTTCGCCAGTTCAGGGGCATTATAGCCTTGACATTGAACTCTGTGGATGGTGTAGTGAAACAAACAGGCGTGCATATTTCCCACTATACTTGGTGGAGGACGAAATCGTTCCAAATGTCGAATTTAACAATGTTGCAATTATGAGACCACTTACGCTGATTAATACGCTTGAATATTATGATGTGCCACAGATTTTTGTGGCAGCCGATGCAACAGGCACTAACTACCTTTGCACGTTGTATAAGAACGATGCGGAGAATGGCTATCTCTATCTGGGAGTACAGATTTCCGAGCCTCGACTGATGGCTTTTGTAGGTGGTCAGCTTGACCTTCGTGATGCGTATATTCATCCTGAAGTGGAGAATGCATTGTATGTAGTTACTGTTAAGCAAGAATTGCTAACGGCAACAACACTTTTGCAGGCGCAGGATGTTTCCGAGAATATGTTGCCTGAGGCAGGTTATTATTATGAGGCATCCGATCTTGCTGACAACGCCGAATCTCAGACAGACACTTATCAGTTGGAAGTGCCTGCTCATGACCGCATTACCTTCTCGACCCTTATTAGTCGTATGGGCTGGCGTGCGTTGTCCTTGCGTAATGTATTAAAAGGAAAAGCTGCTATTCTTTGATTGGCTTTAGCAGAAAAGATAAAGAACATTTCTTTACCTCAAATAAGTGGCGCTTTGATTCTGAAGAGTGGCACTTATTGCGAGAGAAGTGCCACTTGTCGGCATAAGAAGTATCCTTCAATTCTTCTTTTTTGACACCCTCTTGTCACCCTTGATACCCTATAAAACAGGGTGCATATCTTTTGTGGCAGGAAGTTTTGACACCCTTGACACCCTAAAACGTAAAAATTCCTACTGAAAAAATGATGGTTGATCAGCTTAGTCTCGCTTCCTAATAAAGTCGATGCACTCTTTGCCAATAGTAGTGACATAGAGTGCGACGGCAATACTTTGGTATAAAGAATAAAAATCAAATGTAAGTGATTGATTGATACTAAAGACTGACCCAATGGTCTGGAAAAATGTCACGCTTTCCGTCTCCTGCATACCATTTCTTGGGAAATATGACCAAAGGATTATTTTGGTTTAGACGTGCCGCCCAATAGCTGAAAGAACTATTGGCGATGATATTAGCTGAAGCTAAGCTCATCAAGTACATATCGTAGACGCTGTCATCTCCCTTGTTCCAGTCAATGTATTCTGCGTTTTCCACCCGAATATTCTCCTTCACCCATTCAATATCGTCCGAGAAGAAAAAGAAACTGAGGGCATCAGTCATGTGTTGGCGAATATAGTCAATTGCCTGAAGATAGTAGTCGGCTGTCAGAGTATTGAAAATTTTTCTGTTCTGTGGAAGCAGATAATCGCCGCGCCTAACGTGAATGGCTACACTGCCAGGCTGTCTCATCAGCGATGTGATGTGTTCGTTGGCGGGCGAGAGGGGAAGGGACTTGAACGACAAGTCAAAACCATTGTGGGTGAAGTATTTCTTGTCTGCCCAATGACCGCTGATAAACAATGTGTGACGAGGCTTTTTGGGCTCATGTTCCAATTGTATGAACTGCCTGTAGATATGGTATTTGTGCAGTCGCCATACAAACTCATAAAGCCATTTGTAAAAAGGGTGGGCTTTTTGCAGCGTGGTATTGAAGTACTTGTCCAGTTCAAAGCCGTTATGGTCGGATTCGCGATAGATGTACCTGACATCTTGATGAAGCACACTACGCTGGTAAGTGTACATGCCGTATTGGTAAATCTGGTTACCCAGTCCACCCTTGAAAATGACAATCTGTTTCATTGGCTGACTTTCTTTTTAAAGAGAAATTGAAACGTTTCTTCCATGACCTTTGCCTGCAAGAGTTTCATGGCTCCAGCATATAGTGCGGCAGCAATCACGATGCGCAAGACAAGAAGTAGGAGCAGGTTCTCTATACGTATGGTGATAACATAGGTGGCTACCATAACCCCCAAAGCTACGAACAGGAAAGGAAGCGTATCCATCAACAGGTGAGTGAAACGCAAGCCTATCAGACGGATGCCGACCAGATGCCACACCAACAGCCATAGCACGATAAAAGCTGAAGAGGCACAGACAATGGCGATGATGCCCTGCTTATAAAATAGCAGGACGATTCCCAACTGTATGACGATTTGTCCGATGTTATACCACATATAAATGTCAGAACGCCCGTGGGAGATAGCAAGGTTCTGGTAAAGCGTATAAAAAGGTAAGAAGGCTCCTCCGATGCATAATATCTGAAGTAGTAGTATGCTGTCCATCCATTTTTCGCCAATAGCTAATATGATAAATTCACGACTCACGAGAGCCAGTCCGAGCAGAGCCGGGAATGACAGGAATGCCGTGAAGCGCATCATCTTGCGGAATACGCGGATGTCACGGTCCTTTTCGTCGGAAACAGACACCATAACGGTCTGTGCTACCTGTCCGATGGCATCTGAAATGGTTGCCTTCGCCATATTGTTCCATTTGTTGGCTTGCGCATAGTAGCCCACCACATGAATGGGCAGGAATCTTCCGAAGATGAATGTAAGAACATGGAAGTTAAGGGCATTGACAATGCTGGTAATCATCAGTTTAATACTGGTGTTCAGCATCTGTTTCAATGGTGTCAAGTCAATGTGCAGTGAGGGTTTCCAAGGTACATAGTAGAATCGTCCCAAGGTGATGCACGTCACGTTGATTAGCTGTTGTGCCACCAAACTCCAATATGAGAACCCTTGATAGGCCATCAGGATACCAATGGCTCCTGAAAGTGATAGAGAGACGATGGTGATAATGGCAATCTCGCGGTTCATCATGTTTTTCAGCATAAATGCCCCACTGGCAATACAGAGTGCCTGAATGGGTAGCCCGAGGAATATACAGCGTGAGACGCTTACCAGACAGGGCTGATGAAAGAATGTTGCTATGAGCGGAGCACTGAGAAACAATATGATATAGAGTCCTATGCTGATACTGAGATTTATCCAGAACACTGCGTTGTAATCCTTATGACTTGGAGCCTTGATATTGATGAGGGCTGGTAGCAAGCCACAATTCTGAAGACTGGAAGCAATGGCTCCGAAAATGGCCAGCACACCTACGATACCATAGTCTGTAGCATCAAGTTTACGTGCCAAGAAAATGCCAATTACCAGGTTTAGCAATTGTGCCATGCCGTTGTTGACAGTTCCCCATAATAGTCCTTTTGCCGTCCGTTCTTTTAAATTGTCTACCATCGGTCTGCAAAAGTACAGTTTTTTTTTGGAAGTTCAAAATAAATTAAGTACTTTTGCACTAATTACGACGTATTTCAGTCTATATGATATTCGTAAAGAATAGGGAGAAATGTAGTGGATGTGAAGCATGTGTGCAGATATGTCCTCAGAAATGCATTACGTTTGATGAAGACAGGGAAGGGTTTCGCTATCCGTGTGTCAATGCAGTCAGATGTATACAATGCGGCTTATGTGAACAGGTCTGCCCTATGCTACATCAGCCATTGCTGACCACTCCACCTAAGCCTTTCTGTTACCAGTCGTTTAGTCATGAGATTCTATCAAATAGCTCTTCTGGGGGGCTGTTTATGGCATTGGCAGACAGATTCATTGTGGATGACGGTGTTGTTGTTGGAGCACGGTTCAATGAGAATTGGGAGGTGGAACATGTTTGTGTGGAAACAAAAGAAGAGTTGTGGACACTTTGTACTTCGAAGTATGTTCAGAGCAGGATGGGGGGCATATACAAAGAGGTGTCACATTATTTGTCTGCAGGTCGTAAGGTGTTGTTTTGCGGAACACCATGTCAGGTGGCAGCAATGCGACGGTACTGCCGCAAGAATACAGAACTGCTGACTTGTGTGGATTTTATTTGCCATGGGGTGCCGTCTCCATTGGTGTGGCGCCAATGGCTTGCTTCTACAACACATGGCAAATCTATAGAAAGCATTAGTTTCCGCTCGAAAGAAAAGGGCTGGCATGATTACCATTTGCAGATTGTGATGTGTAATGGCGAAAAGCTTTCTTTTTCTATTTTAGATTCTGCTTTCACAAGAGCCTTTTCCGCAAATATCATATTGCGTCCTTCCTGCTATCGCTGTAAGATGCGTGGCCTACATCGGCATTCTGATATCACGATGGCAGACTTCTGGGGGATGGAGCAGGTTTTGGGAAAGTGTGACGATATGGGAGTTAGTCTGGCTTTTGCGAATATGGACAAAGGCCTACAGTTGCTTGATGAAGTAAGTGCTGAAAAACTGGACCATCCTATTGGTGATCTGGTAAGTTACAATCATTCGTATGACCAGCAGACGCCTACAACAGCCTTGCGTGGTGCGTTCTTCTCACGTCTGATAGCCAGTCACGAAAGCCTTCCTATTTTACTGGAAGATGTGACACACTTGTCGCCCATGAGAAGAAGATATTATAAGGTTCGTACTTTTGTGAACAATTTATTGGGAATAATATGAGATTGGCCATTATCACTTTACCGTTACACACCAACTATGGTGGCTTACTACAGGCGTATGCTTTGCAGTATGCGTTAGAACGCATGGGGCATCAGGTTGATGTCATCAATATAAAGCAGTTCTCGTTTGGGTTGAACATTCCGCTGAGCCGTATTGTAAAACGCTTGAGAAGTCGTTATATAAAACATGAGGATTGCTATGTATTTTACGAACGGAAGATAAAACAGCTGGCACCAGTCATCCGACAACATACTAACAGATTTATTCATACCTATATCCATACACGTAATATGTTTGCACTGACAAGCATTCGACAGGATGATTACGATGGCTTTGTGGTAGGTAGTGACCAGATCTGGAGACCGAATTTCTTCCCTAAGATAAGTCAAGCCTATTTGGACTTTACGGCAGGTTGGAATGTCCTACGTGTAGCTTATGCAGCATCATTTGGTGTTGATGATGTAGAATATACAGACAAACAGATAAAGCAATGCCGTGATGCAATCTTGCGCTTTAACGGGGTTTCCGTTAGGGAATGTTCGGGAGTATCGCTTTGTAAGCAGTATTTTTCTATTGAACCAGAATGGGTTCTTGATCCGACAATGCTGTTGGAACGTGTAGATTATGAGCGTATCATCAGTGAGGCAAAAGTGCCTGATAGTGCTGGTGATTTATTTTGCTATATTTTGGACGAGACGGAAGAGACCAAGCATTTCTCTGAATCGTTGGCAGCCTCGAAAGGCATGAAAATTTTCAGACTGAATGCTTTCAGTGAAAACAAGATAGTACCATTGGCAGAGCGTATTCAACCTCCGGTAGAAAGCTGGCTAAAGGCTTTTGCCGATGCCAAACTGGTGGTGACAGACTCTTTCCATGCTTGTGTGTTCTCCATTCTTTTCCATAAGCCTTTCTATGTATTGCCAAATAAAGGACGTGGTATGTCACGTATCGAGTCCTTGTTAAAAATGTTTGGAATAGAACAGCGTTTGTTATTGCAATATGAATTAAACGTATCTTCAGAAGTAATAGAATGGGATAAGGTTGATAGGCAACTTGAGCATTGGCGCAGGAAGTCACAACTATTTCTTGAAAACAATCTCTCAAATTCAGCAGACAACATTTGCTGACATAATAGCGATTAATGAAGGTTCATGCATCTTGGCGATGCTTGTCTATGACATTATACTCCTGCTTTTTGAAGACTATTCGAAGTTGCGTCCTTCTAAGTAGCATACCAATTTCTGCGTAGTATTAAGTTTATTTGTATAACAGTATTAGGATTTTATCTTCCGCCTGTTAAGATATTGCAAACTTTGGGTATATATCTCTTCAAAAAAATAAAAGCCAGAATACATATTAATATTGTAATAGTTGGAACCATAAAATATAATAATAACATGGAATAGGTATTACCAGAAAAATGAAATATGGTAAGTAATGCTGTTGCGACATCACTCATAATAAGTGTATGGAGAGCAAAGACAAAGAAACTACAGTTAGAAAGAGTCATGTTTACAGTAACCTTCCTTTTTTCTAATAAAACTGAGGTTATTATTATAGCAGACACGACACCTATAAGTATTCCTGCCTCATGGATGTAGATATTGTAGTCATATTTCTTGGTTAATGTATCTGCTATAACAAAAACAAAATATAGATATGGAAAGAATTGAGCTTTGCGCATATAATCAATAAAGTTCACTTTCTTTATACTGAAATATGCTCCAAACGAGAAAAAGAAAGCTGCAGTGAAGAATAAAACAGGGTAACCGCCTTCTTGTAGAAACAAAGGCTTAATGATGTACCATATTACCCCTAATACAGCAATGAACCAGACCCCGCCCTTTTTTATTAACCCAAATAGTATAGGGGATAGAATTACCATTATTATTAAGTCTCGAACATACCACAAGGGAACATTAATAGGAAATGGGGTTTTGTTAACAACAGTCATCGCATTATCAACGATTGATGTTATGAAAATACCTTCGTTATCTAAATTTGCAAAAAAAGTTTTAATTAGCCGTTCTGGGGACAATAGAATCTCCGTTTTGTAGGCATTAGGAAAAACAGACGATAGAAATGGAAGCTTTCGAAAAACTTTTATCAATATAGCAATAGTGTTCCATAAGAAATATGGTAGTAATAAGGTTGCAGCTCTTGTGTGCAACTTCTGTTTGTAAACCTTATTATTGAAGTCTTTACGATAGAAAAAGAGGAAGCCTGAAAAAAAGAAAAACAAGGGTACACCGATTCTTGGCAACACATCGCTGAAGAAAAAGATGATGTAGTAGAACCAGTCAGGGTAGTCGAAACCATTTTCAATTTGCATCATGAAGCCATTCTTTGCAAGATTGAAATGTATGAAAACAACCCCAATTATAAGCGGAAAACGCAGATAACTAATGGTTTTTGACAACAGCTCGTCGTTTGTCATTTTATGTTTCTTTTTTAGATAATGCTAAATAATATAGCCTGCAAAGGCAGTGGTGAGATATTTAACATGGGCGAGAGAAAACCAATATCGTTATAGGTATGAATACCCTCCGTTGACTTCAATAATACTTCCATTGACAAAAGCGTTGTCAAGACAGAATGAGAAGGCTTGTACAACCTCCTCGATAGAAGCAAAACGATGAATCGCCGTTTTGTCCGTGATATTTTTGCGGATAGCCTCTGGTTTGTCTTTTTGCCAATCAGTTTCAACAAATCCTGGGGCTACAGCATTGACCGTAGTACCCTTGGTCTCAAAGACCTTTGTCAGATTTCGTACCATTCCGTGTACAGCCGATTTACTGACACCATAGCCCAATACGGATGCATGTGGGTATATGCCCATAGCGGACCCAGTGAAAATGATTCTAGAATTGTCCAGTATCAGCGGATATAGTTCACGAAGTAAAATCAGATGTGAATTGATGGCTACCTCCATCATGGCATCCCAGTCTTCATCAGTTGTTTCGACAAAACTGCGACGAACAGTGATACCGGCATTACAGATGATGCAACTGACTTGATTTGTCTGTTGTTTTATGAAGCGGATGAAATCATATGTCTGTTTCCGATTGGAATGGTCTGCCTTGAAAAACAAAACCTTGTCCCCGAATTCTTCCTCTGCTTTTTTTGCAGCAGTGTCATTATGAGCGTATGATACAATCACACGATAACCACGTCTAGTCAACATACGTACAATGCCAAGACCTATTCCGCGACTTCCCCCAGTAACAACTGCAGTTTTCATTTGATAATAGGATTTGGTTGGTTGTCTATCTTACCTTTTATTTCGTCGTAACGCTCAAAAATCGCTTTCTTAATACTGGTTGTAGAGAGTCCTTTTCCGTAAGGGAAATAAAACACGGTAACACCCAAATCCTTCAGATAGTCGTACTTGCCTGTCCAGTCGTCTCCAACCACGAAGACATCAATATTCAAATTCTTGACTATTTCCGTATGATCAAGCGTGTGCTGAGGAATCACTATGTCAGGATACTTCAGGGCTTTGACAATGGCAATACGCTCTTCAAAGGGGATAATGGGTGGTCGTTTGTAACTACAGACTAGTTCGTCAGTACTAACACCCACGATGAGCGTGTCGCCTAATCCACGGGCATACTCAATCATCTTTAAATGATTACTGTGGAACATATCAAACGTCCCTGATGTATAAACAACAACTCGATTCTTATACATACTTATTTCGTATTTGTGTGCAAAGATACCCTATTTCTATAATATTCCAAAGAAAAAATGAAGAAATTACGAATTTACACTACTGATACAATTGCAAAACGTCTGAAACTCAGAAGTATCGCTGGTAATCATACGAGCAGTTGCTGCCGATGCTGGTCACAGCGGCAGTAACTGCTATTCTTACCATGGTGTTTGTCGACAAGCCGTGGCGGTCACATTGCGCACTGTGACACACAGCTCGGCAGGCTAGCCTTTCGTACGTACATTTATTATGGGCGCAAAGATAGTGAAAAGATAGGGAACTGCCAAGGGAAATGGTTTGACTCGTCAAATCCTAAAGTCGTTACTTGTTGGTTCTGAGATGGTTAGAAGAATGGCGTTTGTTTTGTGGTCGGCCTTTGGCCTCAAAATCTTTCATTACCGATAGTTTGTTAGATTTTGAACTAGATTTTGTTGGGTTTTGAGCGAAGCGACCAAAAAACATAGGAGAAACGAGAAAAGTGGTAACACCCGGCGCACCCGACGCACCTAAAAAGGTCACCTTTAGCCGTCTAAAGCCTACCCCCGCCCCCTAAAGCCTACCCCCGCCCCCTCCCTAAAGGGAAGGGGGAAGAGGGAGGGGAGGGGAGAAGAGGGCGAAGAAGTATGTTTATACATTTTTGTCTCTGAAAAGCTTACCTTTAGCCGTCTAAAGCTTACCTTTTCATCGCTAAAGGTCACCTTTAGAAACCTAAAGCTTACCTTTTGTCTTATACTGGTATAGGTTGACACATATATGAACTTAATAAATGTGTCAAACGTATGAAAAAATTACATCCAATGATTCCTCTGGAGAAACGTAATGAGATTATCTCCATGTATTTTAGTGGCGA
>Ga0310786_10000829_pt1 | contig 49376 bp, 46 predicted proteins | sample AusTroGonzalo_MG_FD_203881 | JGI IMG/M metagenome (GOLD analysis project Ga0310786, IMG submission 203881) | Bovine rumen microbial communities from tropical cattle in Woodstock, Queensland, Australia - Gonzalo_03 (v2) (version 2) | ecosystem: Host-associated > Mammals > Digestive system >...
TTACCGATTTACCATCCCCGTATGTGCAACGGAACGTTGCCATGTATGCAGCCATATCGGTCTCAGCATCTTTGTCCGCGTTTTGTTCTGCCAATCCCTGGGCTAATTCCATACCACCAATTCCCGTCGCTGCGGTGGTTGCAGCGGTCAAAGTCCGATTTGCCAATGATTGTTCCGTTTCTTTCGCTTTGTCATATCTTTTTTGCGGGTCTTCTATACACTTTCCGTTTCTAAATATATAATCTTCGTCATTACATACGCATTGACCACTTTCGTCATCAAACTTTGTATCAGACGGGCATGGATCGCATTGAACCAAAACATCTTTGTTGCGCTTTTCAACTGGAAATCCGTGTTGACATATACATTGTTTACTGGCAACATCAAACACCAAATGTTTGGACGTATCACAATCTCTTTTTTGTATCTCAGGTTCTGGATTTGGCACTTGTTGTGACTGTTTTGGATCTATATGCTCTACATCAGCATCAGATACTTGTATTTTGCATGTTTTCCCATTCCATATTAAATCTTCACGAACCTTGGTACAATCACAAATATTGTTTGTATCATCCCAAACTGCACCCTGGGTACAACATGTGATTGCATTTTCATTTCCCGCATATTTTGTGGAACAATCATCTGCCACTTGCTTTGTTGCACACTCTAATAAAAAACCAGTTTCAGAATACACAGGTTCATATTCATCGGATATACATTCACATTCTTTGTTATTTGCCTTTGCTTTTAAATTTTTATCTGCATCACATGATATTTCTACAGATCTACTTTTTATACCACCTTCTGGTTTCGGTAATATTATTTCCGGTTGTCTTTGGGGCAAATTATCTACATTTGTCTTTTTTATCTTGCACGTTTCCCCGGTCCATTCTAAATCTGTTCTGTCCACAGACATCTTTGAACAATCACAAGTATTTTTTGTTTTATCCCAAACCGCGCCTAATATACAACATTTATATGCCTCTGTACCTTCACCATAAACACCTTCACAATCTGGTTGACACAGGCATCCCTGATATGCCAATCCACCATGACTATTATTTGGATTTGCTATGATATTCGGTGTAAACTTTTTTCCATTTGTACATCTGCCTGCGTTTTTATCACACACATTTTTTTGTATCCAATCGTACCGATGACAACGCCCCATTTGTGTCCCGTTTTCCGCTATCCACAAATAACGTCCATCTATACATTCCATGGCTTTGCACGTCAATTGAGCCTGTGCATTTGCACTTGCTTTTTCCAATGAACATATACCCTTTGCATAACCTGTATCCGTACAGGAATCCCCCGCTGTTTTATCTTTACAGGGGCCAGTTGCTAATTCTTGCGTGCGTTCTGCACCAACAGATACAACATATGCTTCCATATTCCCAGCGCACAATGCAACATGTGATGCAAAACATCCCATAAAAAATACGGATAAAAATATTAAGTTCAACAATTTATGCATAAAATCTCTCTCGCAATTTTATTCTATCATAAATCGTGAATAAATTTCATAAAAAAACACCGATTATGATAAAAAACATAATCAGTGTTAAATTATTGACCTATAAAAATTATTTTGTTACTTTCTTTTTCACCGGGCTTTTTTTCTGTGCTTTTTTTGGTTCAACTTTGATTTCTTTCTTAAACACTTTTACCCCATCTGCCAAATTTTTCATCATTGCCGGAATCTTTGCAGAACCAAACAAAATCACAACCAACAAAACAATTAAAACTATTTCCCACAATCCCCATCTCATTTTTGAATCCTTTTTTTATTTTGTTACATAGCAATCCAGCCCATCAGATTTCGCATTTCTGCAAAAACCATTTGCATCATTCGACGAATTAAACGCAATGCGTAATCTGTATGTAGTTTTTCCATTAACTTCTGCAGCCAATATCACAAACTGTTTTCCATTAAATAAATTTTGGTGGGCATTACGAATCTTGTGTTCCGCAGCAATTGCCAATTCACGAGTGCTGTATGAACCGAATTGAACATAAATATTACCATTCGTCCCCGCAACCGGTTTTGGTTTTACCACAGGTGGTGTAATTTTCTTTTGTGGTTGTGGCTTTGGTTTTGCAACTGGTTTTGGTGCATCTACTTTATCAGGATTAAAAGTCACTTCCTTTCTATCAGAAACAACACGTACCGGCGCCACTGGTTGTTCCACAGGTTTTACCTCTACTGGTTTTTCTTCTGGTTTTGGCATTGGTTTTGGTTCAACCACAATCTCTGGCTTTTCAATTGGTTTTATAACTGGTTGTTCTACTGGTTTTGGAGGAACCTTTAAATCTGGCATTGGCGGAACATCAGCAGTCACAACCGGGGCATCTAAATTAACATTTATCGTTGTTCCCGAATCGCTTCCAACGCGAACAATTATTATCCAGGTTGCCAAAACGATAACCGCAATTCCCAACACCATCAACAGCCATGGCCGTCTTGGGCGCGGTGCCGTGAAAGGCGTAACCTCTGGCAAAGCGTCACTTTCACCATTATCATCTAAATCTAATAAATCTAAATTTTCTTCTTGGTTATTCATGGATATTCCCCCCATTTATGTATTCATATTTTGCATTATATCATAAAAAAACGTTATAACCAAAGAAAATCGTTTTTAATTATTTCGGTTGCGAACCAAAATTTGGTGGGACTATCAATTTATGATTTGCTTCGACAATTGGTTCGTTTTCACATTTACAAGCACAACCAGCAATAACCCCAGTCAAACAACAAATCATTAACAACATCAAAATTTTTTTCATTTCCTGTCCTTTTTAAATTTTTTGGGGGTGAAAATTCACCCCCATAGTTTTATTACAAAGGCATCTTTATTGCGTTTTTCATATATTCAACAAATTCAGACAAAGGTTTCACATCTTGTCCTTCTTTTCCCAAATAACGCAATGTCACCGTTTGTTCAGCCATTTCTTTTTCGCCAACAACCGCTATGATTGGTGTCTTTGCCAATGACAATTCACGAACTTTGTAATTAACCTTTTCGTCTCTTAAATCAGCACGTGCATAAACACCAGCATCACGCAATTGTGTAACAACCGTTTCTGCGTAATCTTTGTATTTTTCAGATACTGGTGCCACAACGACAGGTTCTGGAGACAACCATAATGGTAAATTACCACCAGTGGATTCCAACAAGATTCCAAAGAATCTTTCAATTGATCCCAACATTGCACGATGCAACATAATCGGACGATGTCTTTCGCCATCTTCGCCAACATAAGACAAATCAAAACGTTCTGGCAAATTCATATCCAATTGCACAGTTCCACACTGCCATACACGTCCCATAGAATCTTTTAAATAATTATCGATTTTTGGGCCGTAAAATGCAGCATCATTTTCTGCAATTTCATATTCAATACCATTTTTATCTAATGCGTTTTTCAATGCACCTTCGGCTTTGTCCCAAATTTCATCTGTTCCTATTCTGAATTCAGATAACGGACGCGTTGCCAATTTCATAGTTATTTTATCAAATCCAAACTTGCCATAAATATCTTTGATAAAGCGCAAAATTTTAACAACTTCTGATTCCAATTGTTCTTCTGTGCAGAAAATATGAGCATCGTCTTGGGTAAATTCACGAACGCGCATTAAACCCGCCAACGAACCGGCCGCTTCATAACGATTTACTTTACCAAATTCAGCCAAATACAATGGCAAATCTTTATAAGATTTTATTCCCTGACCAAATACCAACATCCCCCCCGGACAAGACATAGGTTTTACACAAAATACTTTGCCATCTTGTGTTGTTCCAGAATAATTATGCGCACCGTATTTTGCCCAATGCCCAGATCTTTCCCACAAACATCTGTCCATCACAGATGGCGTAGAAATTTCTTGATAGCCTGCTTTTTCTTGACGTTGACGAATATATTCAATCAATCTACGATAAATTTTGAAACCTTTATCATGCCAAAAAACCGCACCAGGCGCATATTCAGGTTCAAAATGGAACAAATCCATATCTTTACCCAATTTCCGGTTATCGCGTTGCGCGGCTTCTTCTTGCTGTTTCAAAAATTCAGCCAATTTATCTGCATCTTCAAATGCATCAACATAAATACGTTGCAACATTTTATTTTTCGAATCACCTTTCCAATATGCGCCCGCAACAGTTCTTATTTTGAACCCATCTTTTGGTAATTCTTTTGATGATTCAACGTGTGGACCACGGCAAAGATCTGTAAAATCACGGAATTTATAAATAGACAACACTTCACCATTTGCATCATATTCATTTAACCATTCCATTTTATACGGTTGATCTTTAAATATTTCTTTGGCTTCATCCAGTGAAATTTCACGTCTTTCAAAACGACCATCAGATTTTATCAACGCTTTCATTTCTTTTTCAATGGACGCAAAATCTTCTTCGCTGAAACGATGTTCAGTATCAAAATCATAATAAAAACCGTTTTCAATAGCGGGACCACCAGCAAATTTTACATCAGGATATAATTTTTGTACCGCGGCAGCCATCACATGTGCCAACGAATGACGAATTAATTCAATAGGATAAGACATATCTAATACCTCTATATTTTTTTATTTAGTTTTTTTGTTTTTCGAATTGCTTGCTTATTTTAATACGCGCGACGATTTAGCGCAAATGAAATCTTATACCCCCAAAGGGGTTGTTGTTATGGTAGTAAAAATAAATAATTTTCTAAACATTTCCTTGGTATTTTAATATTATAAAAAATAAAAGTCAAAAGAAAAACCCGCCATATTGACGGGTTTTATCATTTTTTTAATCTAAACCATTTATTAAATTTTGAATTCTGGATGCGGTTTCTTCATCACTCAAAGCAACTGCAATTGCAAACGCAGATTCCAAATCGCTTCTTGCGGCATCAATATTACCCAACTTCAAATTCAACGCAGCAGATTTTTCAAAATATGACATCGCATCATTTGACTTTACTTCGCGTTCTTCTTGGGTTGGTGCACCTTGAATTTGTTCAGAAATCACACGTACAGCAGATGTGTAATCAGAAATGGCTTTTTCATATTCGCCTTCTGCCGTGTATGCTTCTGCACGTTCTGCATAAACGTCGGCAGAGATACTACCTTCTGCACGCGCTAATGAATTTGTATAATCTGCAATGGCACCCTGCCAATTTTTCAACCACAAATTCAATTGCCCACGTTTTGCATACAAATCACGCATATTCAAAATATCAGAAGGTTTCATAGATTGTGCCGCCAATGCGTTATTTATATCATTAAACGCAGCGTCATAATCTTCCAAACGCGTGTTCAACAATGATCTGTCATAAAAAGCCACAGCATTCATACCATCACTTTCAATAGCAGAACTAAAATCAATCAACGCATTTTGATAATTCCCCATCTGCATGTATACTTCGCCACGCAAAGTGTATAAATCAGAACTAGCCCCGGCATCAATCGCAACATCCAAATCACGTATTGCATCTTCAAAATTGCCTTCTGCTAATTTCTGTTTTGCAGAATCAACATAATCATTTCTTTGTTTCAAAACTTCTTCTTGTACTGCATATGCACGATGTTGTCTTGGATGCAAAAATTCATGACTGCGTCCCAACAAATAAAATGTTGCCGCAATAAAGAATAAAATTATGAACCAATAAAAGTATATAGACCAAGACCAAACACTGGCCGCGCCACAACAAGTTTCCTTTATCTCAGGCTTTCTGACGGCGGCAATTTTTCTTAATTTTTGGGTTGTTTTTGCTTTTTTCATTTGTCTCTCCCTTCCCTCTTTATTTGTGATTTTAAAGATTTTTTAACATTACGTCAATTGTTTTCTTATCTATTTCTAAAATTTTTCCAACGCCCAAATTTTTCAGATTAATATTTCCATATGATACACGATGTAATGCACTGATTGGCGAACCAATATATTTCATAACAATTCTGATTTCGTTCTTTTTTCCCTCTGTCAATGTGATTCTTAAATTTTTATCATCAATGACTTCTATGTCCATCGGGCGATATTTGATTCCTTCAACCGTCACACCACGTCGCGCAATATCTAAACCACGCATAGTATACTTTGATACGGTTGCTATATACGTTCGTGAGATATGATTTTGCGGCAAAGACAATTTACGCGCAATATCCCCATTATTTGTTAACAACAACAAACCCGTTGTTTTAAAATCAAGTCGCCCTATGTATTTCAAATTCTTATATTTTTTATCCAAAACATCATATATAGTTTTACGCCCCAACGGATCCCGCATAGTCGTCATCGTATTGATTGGTTTATTAAACATATATAATTTAATGTTGGTTTGTTTTGCTATTTTTTTACCTTTTATATATATATCATCCGTTTCATCAACAAAACAAACCGGGGTATCAATGACTTGTCCATTAACAGAAACATCGCCTGACTTTATCAACTCTTCTGCCACCCGACGCGAAGCCACCCCACAATCTGCAATAAATTTAGCCAATCTTGTTTTCATTTATTTAAAACCTTTGCAATTGCGACCACACCGGCCACCTCTGCCCGCAAAATTGTTTTACCCAGTGACATTTTACAAACGCCAAGCCTGTCTATTTTTTCAAATTCTTCCGGGGCAAAGCCACCTTCGGGGCCAATAAATATTTTTTTACATGAACATATTGATTCATCAACATTGATACCATGTGCCACGCGTTCGTCTGCAACAATACAATCTTTTAAATCTAAATCTTCAAAATTTATAGGTGATAATATTTGTGGCACACTGTTACGTCCAGATTGTTCGGCTGCCTCTCTAACAATTTTTTGCATGCGCGCCCAATTAATATGATTTGCCACTGTACGTTTGGTTATAACTGGTTGCAAACACCCAATTCCCATTTGAGTTGCCATATTCAATAAATCTTCTATTTTTTTAATGGGTGCAAAACACAACGTTAAATCGTTAGAAGGATCAATATGATTTGTTTTTTCACCTATTACAACAAATTTATCATCATCTGACAATACCGCCGTATATTCATCGCCATTATTAAACACTAAACAATCGTTACGACGCATAACACGACGCAAATAATGAACAACGTCTTTGTCAATTGGAAAAGATTTTCCAGACTCTAAATTATAATTTAAAAATATTCTTGGTATATTTTGCATTTTTTTAATCTTTGTTATATAAAAACTCTTCTTTTTATGATATAATATCAGTCATGGCGATAAAGTTCAACATTTTCTCTAGCACAGATTCAGGCAAAGGTTTAAAAATCTTTGAATCAAGTTCGTACAAAGAACACGAACAAATCCCAATGGCGCGAAAATTTTGGGAATTACGCTGGGATGTTATTATTTGGTTATTATGTGCATTGGCATTTGGTCTTTCTTTTGTAATTGAACATATATGGCGGTACGGTTGGGGCCCGGCCAGTGAAATTTGGACACAACTTTACATAAAAAAAATGTTTATGACGGTCGGACTATCCGTCGTTGCAGAAATTCCGTTCTGGATTTTACGAACGATAACCCACCCTGATTACGCCTGCATAGTTCCGTTGTTTCCAATCATTGCATATTATTTTTTGGCAAATGACGATTTCAAAAGCGAATTTAACCCACATAGCAAAGACAGATACGATGAAAAATCTTCACGTAAGGCAACTGTGGACGACATCAAAAAAATGGCTAAATTCCCTATGCAAAATAAAGAGGGATTATTCAATGGTTTTATGATGGTGTTGGGTTATTTTAAGTATAAAGGCAAAGATACACCGTTAATGTTTGACGAATCTTTGTCTGCGTTGTGTATGGCGCCTCCGGGGACCGGTAAAACAACGGGCGTTGTTGTTCCAACAATCTTAGATTGCGATACCGTTTCAATGATTATAAACGATCCAAAACCAGAATTAAAACAAAGCACGTCTGCATACCGCGCAACCATTGGACCTGTGTTTATTATGAATTGGGCGGGTCAAGACGAACCAGAACGTGGAATTTATTATCCATCTTGGAATCCATTGTCACCTGAACACGTTCCATATAATCCCGAACAACGCGATTTGTATATTGATGCTATATGTAAAGTTTTGGTCCAAGACAGTGTCCAAGATCCGCACTGGGGCAACACGGGACGCGCAGGATTGGCCGGTCTTATCCACTATATTGTATCAAAAGTGGAACGTGCAAAAGCGGACGATTATTTTTATGCACGCATGAACAATGGCACCTTTAATGCCGAAGACGCAACCGTTTTGGGCAGTTATTATTTATCAATGATGAATGATCCAAATGCATATGCCGCCTATTCTTTATTGCAACGTGGTGAATTGAATACAACTAATTATGTTCACGTCGGAACATGGGCACACATACCAGATTCATGGCGTGGCAAAGAGGCATCTCTGTCCATGATACTGGATTGGATTACTGCCAGCCAGGTTGATATTGCCGATGATATGGCAGAACGCCGCCGTCAAGGCGACCAAATGTTAATGATGGCCGACCCAGTGAAAGATTTATTCTTAAATGCAGTCGAAGAAGCACGTCGTTTCTCGTACGCTCAACGTTCCATCTCGGAATTGACCCAATTGGCAAATACGCCCGACAAAGAACGTGGTTCTATATTATCAACAATGATGGAAGGACTGGCAATATTCCGCAACGCCGCCGTCCGTAATCGAACCAGCCATTCTGATTTTCATTTTGCCGATTTACGCGGACTCAAAGATCCAAAAGATGGAAAAATTAAACCTGTCACTGTTTATTTATCTGTGAATTTAGTCGATGCCCAGGCCGTAAATCCAATCACTGCTATATTTATTGAATTGATGTCGAATTATTTATTATCACATTTGCCAAATGCATTGATTGATGAACAACGTATGGGGCCATACCCGGTGTTATTTGCATTGGACGAAATGCCAAAAATGCAAAAATTAGATGCTGTGATCAAAGGACCTGATTTGGGTCGTGGATGTAAAGTATCTTATTTAATCATCGGTCAAGATATTCACCAAATCCGCGAAAAATATGGTGAAGATGCCGCATCTACAATTATATCAACAACCGCTGCGAAAATTGTTTTGCGTCAAAACGATCCGGAAACCGCACAAAGATTTTCTGATATGATGGGTAAAAAAATAACTAAGAAAGTCGAAGTAAAAGACGGCAAAGAAATCGAAACACCAAAAGAAGAACCGATATACAGTGAAATGGATATTATGAAATTGCCGGCCGACAAACAAATTGTTATTTACCAAGGATGGTACCATCGTCCAATAGAGGCCACCAATATTCAATATTATTTAAACAAAACGCCTGTTCAGAAAAAATTATTGGCAAAGATGGCGCTGGGCGAAACCACCCCATTACCTGAATTTTTAATTCCTATGCATCACGCAATTATGGGGTACGACGGCGTTCCAAAGGTTTACTATCCGCAAACCAAAGAAATAAAAATTTTGGAACCGTTGAAATAAAATGCGCCGATTAGTTTACATTTGTTTTATACTTTTATTTGGTTGCGCACAAACAATGCAATCTCGTTTGAATAACATTCAAAATAATTTTGCAAATGGTAATTATGAATTACAAAAATCAGATGAACCAAACACAGAAAAAAATAATCTTGATCTGTTGATAGATGCGACCGCCCTGTTCCACGATAATAAATTCAAAGAAAGCGACAATGCATTCGAAGAATTCAACAATCGAAACATAAATGAAACATCAACATCTATTGCGCGCGAAACATCAACGTTGCTTTTTGGCGGCAATGTAAATTCATATAAACCATATATGATGGATTCGCTGTTTGTATCATATTATCAAATATGGGATTTGTTGGCTTTGCATGATTGGACAAACGCACGCGTGGTAATAAATCAATCGTATCTGCGCCAACAAAAAATGTCGCAAGAATACAAGAAAATGATAGAACAAAACAAATCAGAACTTTCACAAAATAATGAAATAAAATCTGCACTTGATAAAAACAAATCAGATTGGGCAGCATTTACAGATATTATGAACCCGGCATTAATGTATTTATCAGGAATATATTTTCTGAACGATGGTGATTTTGCAACTGCGGAAACTTATTTGAAACGTGCCAACGGAATGATGCCAAACAATGAATTTATAAAAACAGATTTAAAGTTGGCGCAATCAAAAATAAAACCCAAAAACATAACTTGGATTTTCACAGAAAGCGGTTTTGCCCCGCGTTTACGTGAAAACAATTTTGGAATATTTTTGCCATCAATCGGCTGGACAGAGTTCAGTATTTCCGAACCATATTTCAACGATGCAACATCCGCACCAAACGGCGCACAATTATTGGCAAACGTCGATAAAATGTTTATGACAGAATATAACGAATACAGAATAAATGAAATTTTACGCGCATATGCATCCATGGTTTCTAAATCTGCCCTGCAAGCAACCGCGTATCATTCGCACAGCAATTCCGGCACTATGCTGGGGATATTATCAACAGTTTATACAATTGCTTCATCAAATGCGGACGTTCGGACGTGGGCGACTTTGCCAAAGAATATATATGTGCAACGAATTGAAAATAACAAAACAAACTTGAACAATATGGATTTGAATGATACGATAAAATCAGAAATAAAATCAGATAACAAAAACAATTTAATCTATGTCCGCAAACACGAAAACATAACGGACGAAAAAATAATAAAATTAAAATAAAAACAAAAAAAGGAGACCAAACATGAAAAAAATGATACCAATTACAATCTGCCTGGCGCTGTGTGCTTGCGCTGAAACACGGGTTGTAGATTTGAACGATTCGCGGGACGTGAACGCAATGCAAAATGTAATGGAATTGGAATATCGCGATTGGACCAATACAGCGGAAAAGATGACAAAATCTATGATAAACAGTGGCGCATTAAAGTCTGAAAAAAAACCAATCATCGCAATCGCAGATATCAAAAATGATACCGCACAACGTTTTGACACAGATGTTTTAACGAAAAAAATTCGCACTACTTTGTTGAATTCAGGCTCGGCACAAATAACAACTAATTATACTGGCGAAGATTCCACATCTAATAACGTCCGCGCAAATTTACGTGACAACAAAGAATACGACCAATCTACGGTTGTAAAAAGCGGAACTTTGGTTGCACCAAACATGTCATTGTCTGGGAAAATGTTGCAAAGAAATTTAAAATTGGAATCGGGTTGGTTTTCATCGGTTGATACCCGCGTAGAATATTATTTACAATTAACCCTGACAGATTTGAAAACAGGTTTATCGGTTTGGGAAGATGAACAACCTATTATCAAAGAAGGCACGCACGCCCCAACATGGTAAAAACAACATCCGTTTTATTTAGAAAAAATACCGCCATTACTGGCGGTATTAAAATGCACAAAAAACACTATTTTACCAATTTGCCGTTTTTGTAATTTATATGCTGATTACCGACGATTATAAGATTATTTTCATAAATTGGTTTAACTTGCTTTTTAATTTCTGTTTTCCAATAAATTTTTCCGTTTTTGGTGTTCACTGCATATAAATTATTATCTGTCCCCACGACAAATGCAAAATCATCAACCATTATAAAATCAACCGGCACAGATATATTCACACACCAAATTTTTTCACCACTATATTTATTCAATTTACAAAATGCGTCACCCAATCCGCCACCATAAACAAAATTTTTATCAACCCCCACATGCGCGATTATATCAACAACAGATGCCCCACCCGTCAAATTAGATTGCCGATATACATCCGCAGACCAAACCATATTCTTTGTTTGTGGATTTATTTTGACGATTTCACCAGTTGAAAAACCAGTATACAAAAATCCCCCATCACAAATTGGTGATTGTTCACTTTTGACCGTGTCAGTCATCACAAAACCAGAATATATCTTTTTATCGCCCGACCAAATTGTATTGGATAAATCTTGGGTATATTTACATCCCGAATCGCCAGATATATTTTTATATGTATTCGACAAAGTCGGCACATCTGTATTTTCTATTTTAACCCCACCGTCATCAAAAATATTTTGACGAACGCCTGGCAATATCGGGTCATGTTCGGCACACCCCGATATCGCAACAGCGCAAATCAAAAATGCAAATATTTTTTTCAATTGATACCCTATTTCAACATTTGTGCGTGTGCCAAAATAGATTTTGGCGTATTTTCATCATTGATGATAGTGGCTATTATTTTGCGCGCTTCCATTTCTTTTCCATTTGCCAAATATTTTTCAGCAACCATTAAACGTGCTGTATAATAAAACGGTGATTTCTTTGTATTCATTGGGGATAAAAATTTTATAAATTCATCCACACTCATTTTATCACCATTGATTGATACAATATGCAATCTGGCTAAATCTTTGAAATCACGCGTATTGCCATTTTCAACCAGATATTCCAATTTTTTGATATCTTTATCAATTAAATAGGCCTGGAACATAGCCAAATCAGACGATGCCCCCTTGGAATTTTTTGCAATATTTTCCAAAGCATTTGCATCAGCGCCGCTTAACGCAGTTTCATAAATAACAGCCTGGGCCATTTTTGATGCATTATATTTATCAATTCCAAATTGAATTCCAGACACGACCAACATAACCGCTATTACTGCACCAACAATATATTTCCAATATTTTTTCACAAATTGTTGTGTTTTTTCGTTGTTCACATCTTCCCATACTTCGCGATAAAGCGCGTCTTCGGCATATTCTTCACGAGTTTTCTTAACCGGTTGTTTGATATTTTTATTTCTTTCTAAGATACTTGTCATAACAGTTTCTCCTGTGCTTGATAATTTCTATTTTATTGCTATACTATAAAAGTTATGAAAAAGCAAATCAAGACAACTTTACCAACAAAATCATATTCTGTTCCAACAACGGCATTGGGGGTTAATGATGATATCAGTTTGGCTAAATATATCAGTGAAATTCAAAAATTTCCTATTTTAACCGCAGAACAAGAATACGAATATGCAAAAAAATGGGCAAATGAACACGATAATATTGCGGCAGAAAGGTTGGTTGCATCGCATTTGCGCCTTGTTGTGTCGGTCGCATACGATTTTAAAAATTATGGTCTGCCCGTGTCTGATTTGATCGCCAGTGGCAATATGGGATTGATGCAGGCCCTGCAAAAATTCGATCCGGAACGCGGTTTTCGGTTTTCAACATATGCTATGTTTTGGATCAAAGCGGAAATTTATGAAACAATTTTGAATAATTGGTCTATCGTGAAATTAGGGTCTTCTGCAAACCAAAAACGTGTATTTTTCAATTTAACCCGCGCAAAAAGAGCATTGGGAATCATGGATAATTCATTATCCGATGAACAAACCAAACAAATTGCCGAATATTTATCGGTTCCCGAAAGTGATGTTGCACATGTTGCAACCCGTATGTCTGCACGCGACGTTTCTTTGAATGCACCAATGAATACAGATTCTGATTCCAAAGATATTTTATCTAATATGTCCGATTCGCGTGTTAATATCGAAGAAAACATAGAACAACTTGAATTCAAACGCCACGGATATGAATTATTAAGGAAACATCTTGATATGTTGCCTGAACGCGATCGCGAAATATTAAAGGCACGCCGATTGTCCGATCCGGTGGCCACATTGGAAACTTTGTCACAAAAATATAATATATCACGTGAACGTGTTCGCCAAATAGAGGAACGCGCTTATAATAAATTAAAAGAAGCGATATTAAACGAAACCAAAACGCCTAAAAAGGTTCACAAAGATGAAGATTAAACAATTATACATGTTTATATTGACCGTCATCTGTTCCAATGCTTATGCTTTGGATTATTCGATTGATAGATGGGATTTCAAATTAGATGCGGATGGCATGATTGGATTTTTAGAACCTAAAAATGATAAAACCATTGTCATTGACGATTGGGACATAAAAACACAGATTTTTTATCACCTGTCTGACACAAAAAAATTAGGTGCCGTTTATTCAATCGACGCAGATTGTGTCGAAGAAAACGAATATATTCACGATGCGTTTATTTTATTCGAAGATCGCAACATAGGACGCACAGAATTCGGCCTTACCCATTCCATAGCACGCAAAATGGGATTGGGAATACCCGATGTTGGATATTTACGTATAAACAATAAATCTATTTTGCACCGTGAATTGAAATTAAAGAAAGTTTTAATATCCGACACGGCTGCAACCACGGGCCACGAAGCATTACGGTTAAATTTAGCGACGACATCAACTTCACATGGTCAATATGGATTATCTGTTTCAGGCTTAAACGACGATTACGATTATGCGATTGATGTTGCATATAAATTGCGTCGCCCATTGGGTAAATTAAAAACAGCATATTCATTTGCATTATCATATATGGATCATCCGCAAAATTACATAGAAAACGATTTTTCGCCAACTGTGACTGCCGATTGGCGCGCACAAATGGCGTTGGGATTTAACCTACAATATAACAGCATTATTTGGGGTATATCATCACGCCTTATCTATGATTACAACCCCGTTCATAAATCAGCAGACGGTTTAATCGTTGGCACCGGGGTCAGTTATGATTTATTGCAATCCAGTGTATCTTTGTCATATTTGTTTTCCGACACAACCGTTTGGAACCACAAAGATTTCATGGGACAAAAACTAGACGACGGGGATTATGTCCATACTGCATTGGCATCGTTCAGATATAAATACAGCGAACGGACAAGTTTATTTATGTCTGGTGGATTTGCCGACACAACGCCGTTTTTCGCAGTTGGATTAAAAAGTGGATTTTAAAAAAAGTCGCCGTTCTGGCGACTTTTTTATTATCAGATTAAAAATAACATGTTAATGTCGCCGGGATGTTTTTTACCAAAAACCACAATGTTCTGTAATCTGACATATACATCGACGCCAAAAATACAGCCCCCACCATTAAAACAAACATAACGCTTATCTTTTTCCCATGCAAACAATACACCGCGATATTATAAAGCAAAAACAACATATACAAATCGGTTGCAACGCTTATCACCCAAATAGATTTACAATTAAACGCGAACGCATTTAAAATCAAAGCCATTGGATAAACAAAAAATATAGATGCGATTCCTTTGACTGCGATTTCCCAATCTCTGTCGCCAGACGTTATTTCAGATACCAACATCATTAACCCAGCGCAAATGAATAATACTACGACCGCCAACACCGGGTAAACTATTAACGTTTTGAACAAAGAAAATATAGTAAACGGGTTGCCACGACATAAATGCAAAATCAAAACAACGATACCACCAATTAACCCCCAAAAGAAAGCGCGCAACATGGCATCTTCCATTTTGCCATCGGCGACAATTCTGGTAAAGAAATATTTAGGTCTGAAAAAAATATCAGATATCCGCGACAGCCAACTTCTTTTCTTTGCTTTCATTTTTTTATCTCCCTATTGTTTGATTATTTATATTTTTGCTTTATAATTATAAAAAATCAACGGAAAAAAACATGAAGAACATAGTTATAGTTGGTCGACCAAATACTGGAAAATCAACACTCTTTAATGGATTAACGAATTCAAGGGACGCATTGGTGCACGATCGTCCGGGTGTCACACGTGATACGATATCTGGAAAAATTCCAAATCGTCCATGGACCGTTTTTGACACAGCCGGCCTTGAAAACACTAAATCAGGTATTGGACACGATTCCACAGACATGGCAATTCGCGCAATTGAAAACGCAGATGCGGTTTTGTTTGTCGTCGATGGCCGCGTTGGGTTAAATGCTATGGATTTGGAATGGGCAAAATTGGTGCATAAAAAAAGTAAGGCACCCGCCCTGCTTTTAATCAACAAAACAGAATCTTCAAAACGGTTAAACGATATAAATGATTTTTATAAACTTGGCTTTGGCGAACCAGTGTTGATATCCGCAGAACATAAACGTGGTTTTGATGAAATTTATGAATTCATGGATAAAATCGTGGCACCGAACGAAATGTCAGAACCGGAAACCGACAAAAAAATTAAAATCGCAGTGTTGGGCCAACCGAACGTTGGCAAATCTACATTTGTAAATCGTGTTTTGGGTGAAAATCGTCAAATTGTAAAGGACGAACCTGGAATCACACGTGATACGGTTAAAATACCAACCCATTTTTATGGTCGTGACATAGTAATTATGGACACCGCCGGCTTGCGCCGCAAAGCGGGCGTAACAGATGACGTGGAAACTTTGTCCGCGTTAAAATCATTGGACGCAATTGAAAAATCAGACGTCGTGATATTGATTGTCGACGCAACCAAAAACATTGAAAATCAGGCGTTATCCATCGCTGCGCGTGTATATGATGCGGGCAAAATATTATGTGTTGCTTTGAATAAATGGGATTTGGTCGACCCAGCGGAACGTGATGAAAAATTGTTAAAATTAAAACACCAATTCACAAATTCATTTCATCAAATTATTAAACCTTTGATTTTGGCGATATCTGCACAAACTGGCACGGGGGTTCAAAATTTATTCAAACGCGTTTATGAACAATGGGACATATCCGAAACAACCAGCCCAACCAGTTTGATAAACCGCATAGTCGAAAAATTAGTTTCGGATCGTCAACCACCTATGTCACGGTTAAAACGACCGATGAAAATAAAATTCGCACATCAAACGGGACGTCACCCAATGAAAATATCAATCAATGTTGGGGGGGCATCGGATGTTCCTGAATCTTATACCCGGTATTTACGGCGCGGAATTGCAACGGCTTTGCATTGGGAACATTTGCCAATAATAATCGATTACACAAAATCTGAAAATCCATTTGATAACGAATAAAAAACAAACACCGCGAAAATCGCGGTGTTTTGTTTATATTTTTTTATTTTATCCAACAAAATCTATTATTGAACCAAACAGCACCGCAAAGAAAAAGCACACACTGCCACCGATAACAAACAAATGCCATACTGCATGTGCGAATTTCATTTTACGCCACAAATAAAATATCACACCGATTGAATAAGACAATCCGCCCGCCAACACAAACCACATTCCGCGCGCCGATATTGTCTTTATCATTGCTGGCAAAATCCAAAGCAATGCCCAACCCATTATTAAATATAATGCAACCATCCATTTTGGTTGTTTGTGCGGGCTGACTATTTTCATAACCGCGCCAAATATCACGATTGACCACAATATTCCGAACATAGTCCACCCCAGTGCAGGGTATCCACCATGCACCAAATTCACCAATAAAAATGGTGTGTATGTGCCGGCTATCAATGCATAGATAGATATTGCATCCCATACCTCAAAAAAACATTCGCTTTTGTCACCAATGGATACGTGGCACATGGTTGATCCAAAATACAAAGAAAACATAGTCGCGCCAAATATAGAACATGCAACAATCGCCCATGGATTATGATGCACAACTGCGAACGCAACCAATAAACAAAGCGCAGATATTGCCAATCCTATTCCAATTCCATGGGTTAAAATATTTACTGCCTCTTCCGCACGCGTTGAACGGCGTTCCCAACGAAACAGGCCCGTCGCCTGTAATACACGCAACAACCCGCGTGCATGTTTATCATGTTTTACCGCACGTAATTTTTGTTTTATAATTTTTTTACTTTTTACCATTTTTATATCCCCCCTGTTATACAAATTACAAAACCATTTCAATTCTTTCGCGAACGCGTTTATCGCCCAACACGGACATCACAGAATACAAATCCGGCGTATTGGTCCGTCCAGTCATCGCGACACGCAAATTCATCGCAACATCGCCCGGTTTAATATTCAATTTGCCCGCGATTTCAACAATCTTGTTCCACCATGTATCTTTGTCGTCATCGCCATTATATGTCGCCAAAAATTCACGCAACGCATCACGATTATATTCATATTCTTTGTTTGGTTTAAACAAGAAATCCCAGAAATAAGCAACCTCTTTCAACGTTTGTTGCCATGTGATAAAATCTTTGCGGATACGTTTTGGATTATCACGTTCAATCGCCAATACAGATGTCAAATATTCGATGTTTTCAACTTGTTTTTTGTTGTCTTCATCACCATATTCATTTGCCCAATCAACAACAGATTTCACCAACACATCAACCGGCATAGTCGCGATATATTCTTTCGCCCACCATTCCAATTTTTTCATATCAAACAATGATCCAGATGAAGGTATTTTCTTTGGCTTCATTTCATAATCCCAGAAAGTTTTAACCGCACCTTTTAATTTTGCCTCTTCATATCCTGGCGATAAAATATTACCAAGATATTCGATAACAGCATCTGTGGGCCACCCCTGTTGTAAGAAAAATTCAACATTGTTTTCTGGATCTTTACGTTTTGACATTTTTCTTTGTTTACCAGTTTCTGCATCAATTTTATCTAATGTAGATGTGTGGATATAATTCGGCAAAGTCCACCCCAACATACGCAATATCTGAATATGTAATGCGATAGTTCCAAAATATTCTTCACCACGCACAACATGAGTCACATGCATAAAATGGTCATCAACCAAATGTGCAAAATGATACGTTGGCAAACGATCCGTAGATTTTATCAAAACGATATCTTCATTGTTTTCTGGCACAGCCATAGAACCACGAACAACGTCTTTGAAATAAATTCTGTTTTCTGGATTGCCCATTGAATATAAACGAATTGACGGGGTTTCACCTTTGTCTAGATGTTTTATTATCTCTTCATCGCTAATATTTCTATAACACGCATATTCACCATAAATACCCGTTGGCAATCCAGCCAATTGTTGTTTTTCACGTATTTCATCCATTTCTTCTTGGGTCAAAAAGCACGGATATGCAAGCCCTTGTTCCAATAAATGCGCGGCCACAGAATGATAAATATCTTTGCGTTGCGATTGATAATATGGTCCATATGTTTCATCATTATCGTATTTAATACCAAATTTAGCCAAAGAATTAATAACAACATTCACCGCTTCTTTGATTTCGCGTTTAGTATCTGTATCTTCAATACGCAATATAAAAACACCATCTGATTGTGTTGCCAATTTATAATCAATCAATCCACTATATAAATTTCCCAAATGCATATACCCAGTCGGACTGGGGGCAAAACGAGTCACCATTGCACCCTCGTTCAAATCACGGGGTGGAAATTTAGCCTCTAATTCATCCAAAGTATATTTTGGTGCACCGCCAAGAACGCGAGCAATTAAATCTTTTGATAATCCGTTACGCATTTTTATTTCATCCTTGTTTTTATAACAAAGTGATTTTATACTAATTATATGGAAAAACAAGAATTAAAACATTTTGAAACACAAGATCTTCGAACGTTCGGCCGTCGGCACGGGAAGCGGTTATCCGCACGAAAAATGTGGTTGGTTGATAATCTATTACCACAAATCACCCCAAAAACCGATGAAATTGACAAAAAACCAATGATTTTAGAAATAGGCTTTGGCAATGGCGAACATTTGTGCGATTTGGCAAAAAACAACCCCAAATCAATTATAATTGGCGCAGAACCATTTATGAACGGGGTGGCTGCCCTGCTTTCCGCTATAACAAACGAATCGGATAATATATTACTTGACGAATACAAAAACATACGTATTCACCCCGACGATGTCCGTTTATTGTTAAAAGATGATAATTTCAAAAATATAAAGTTTGACCAAATCTGGGTTTTACATCCTGACCCATGGCCAAAGGCAAAACATGAAAAACGCCGCCTGTTGAATCATGATTTTTTAAATTTGTTGTCTAAATATTTATCCACAAACGGACAAATAGTTATCGGCACAGACCATTGGGGCTATTATGATTGGATAATCGAACAATTAAAAGAAACCAATTTAAAAATAAAATCTGATTCTTTGGATGTTATACAAACAAGATATCAATTAAAAAACAAAGCCGGCACAACCGCGCCAAAATATTTGATTTTATCCAATAATTAACCTTCTACAAAAAAATGAATACGGTCAGATAATTCTGGTCTCAAAGATTCAATCAATCGAATCGTTTGATCTATGCGTTCGAAATTATTTTTTAACATAAAATGTAAATCGCCATCAAAGTTCCAATTTTGCAACATACCGTAAATTCGACCTATGAAATCAGAACGCGTCCCCATATCTTCCGACAAATAAATTCCAAATGAATTTGCCCTGATTTCATTTAATTTTGTAAATATTAAATCAATATTATCAACACCGATTTCTTGCACGTCTAAAACCAAGCACAAATCATGTTCAAAAAACAAATCGTCACGGATTATCGACAACAAATCAACGAATCGTTCAAAATCACGCATTTTCAAAAATATCTGTATACCATTTGCGCCCTGTTTATAATCAGAAATTATTTTTTCAGACAAATTTGAAACATCTTTATCAAAATTTTTATTTAAAGTTTCAAAAATATGGCGCGCAAAAATCTTTACTTTGGATTTTTCAAGATATGTCCACATATTTAACAACATGACCTCAGGCACAGAAATCAGAGATATTTTATTTTCAATTATGTTATTTGCCAACATGGCTATATCGCTGGTGTCCGACATATCTTCACACCATAATGCCACACGGGGATCCGAATCAAAAAAAATATCATTTGCTTCAATCATTTGTTTCCAGTTTATCATAAAATATGATACAATAAAAACAAAATGAAAAAACAATTTGAACATTTTTTATTGTCAATACTGTTGGGAACGTCAATATTGTTGGTATTGACGTTTTGGTTAAACATAAAATTTGGTTTTAATTGTTTATCTATTGAACATTGGAACCAATTGGCATCACTTCAGGCGACCCAAGCCCCAATAGATAAAAACTTTTATTTATCCATCGGTGTCGCCATTGTCGCGTTTATATTGGGATTAAACATAATATTTCATCCAACTTATCGTAAAATCCCAAAAATAAAACAAATTGTTCCTGAAAAAACAGAAACACCTGTCTTAACACCAGAACCAGAAAAACCAATCATACAACCACCCACCCCACAAATTCAGCTGGAACCGGTGAAACCGCAAACCGAAACATCGCAAATAACACCACCGCCACCAACAAATGTTCCAACAGGAATAAATTTGGTGCGCCCACCAAAATTAAATTTACCAAAAAATTTTGCCCAAATCGCAGCGGCACACAACGCCCAACGCACGGCCCAAGAACAACAGGCAAATCAATCTGAACGTTATGATGCGGAAATTGCCAAAATATTCACTGATAACAATTATGTAGTGCAAAAAAATGCCACAATAAGTGGTATAAAAACCAACTTGTTTGCGTTGGGGAACAATGAAAAATTATGGCTTGGATATGTTGATGGCGACATGAACAAAGCCAAAAATGTCATAAACAGAATAAAAGACGTTATTTCTGAAACACTTGAAGACGTTGAAATTTATATAAATGCTTTTATGCTGGATACACGTGGTGTTTATGAATCTGACGATGAAGTAATGATATTCCGTTCAATCCAAGATTTAAACGAATACATACAAAAACACCCTGGCGAAGAGATTCAAGATTTTGAACGTGAAAATTTCCAAGCATATTCCGAATATATTGACACAGTGATAACAATGTTGTACAAAATGTAATAACGAATAAACCAAAGGGTCCAAACTGATGCAATATACCAAAGAATCTGCAATGGAAAGATTAGCCACTCTTGGTATGGATGATATGCCAGTTATGGAATATAAACCGCAACGTTGCGTCATAGACAAAGATTGGTTTAAAAAATATTCTATGTTGCGTCGTGAATTTTTGACTTCACTTGCAGATTCTTATGAAGAAATAGCCTTTATGAATTTAAATCAAAATGAGGTTATGAATTTAATTATGGGAAAATCGGCACCGGAAAATACATCTATAAGATTCAGGGTTCCTTTGGTTTGGGGTGGCGAATTAAGCATTGATAATATGTTCATGTGTTCAACATTTCCACAATGTCATAATTTGGACAGATTTATACTTGAACAAAGCGATGCACACATTGTGTTTTTACCAAATCCGGCAAAAAAGATATATGTTCAAACACACCTTGGCGGGGGTGGCGCCGGGGGCAATGCAACGTCTGACCGTTTAAGTGCGGCGGCAATAAATTATGTAATGGGACGAAACAACGAATAAAAAATGACAACAAAAGAATTTTTATCTTCAATACAATCACGTGGCGCGACAATTATACCTGCCGCATCTAAACAAGATGCCATTATTCTTAATACTAATTTGCAACAAATGGGCGCCGCCATGTTGCCTGCTTTTTTGATGGATTTATATAATTATTGTAATGGAATATATCTTGGGTCTGCTTATCTATTCGGCGCAACAGAGGTTAAACGTGGTATTAAATACCCGATACCATCTATTGCAAAAATCAACAAAGATATGATTGGAAATAAAAATTTATTTGGCAAAATGATTTTCGGTCGCAACGATTTGTTTTGGTTTGCCACCGATGCATTGGGTAATTGCTTTATGTTGGACAACCTTACATTATCTGTTCTGCGTAAATATGATAGCCCCTATCAGGCCATGAACGATTGTTTAATTGTTGGGAAAATTTAATAACATGAAAAAGATATCAGTTTCTTTATCAGGACATCAAACCAGTATTTCTTTGGAAGAAGAATTTATTACATTACTAAAAAAATATGCCACGGAATCAAACACATCCATGGCAAACATTATCAAATCTATCGACGACAACAGAAAACCAGAATCTAATCTTTCTTCTGAAATACGGATATGGATATTGAAACAATTATTGAAAACATCAAAATAAACATCATCCATAAATTACGACCAATAAACCGATATGGTGTCATATGGGTTCCCCAAACAAATCCATCCAAAGACCCATTTTGTCCCACAGGCAATAATGATTCAATATTACCAGATGCACCAATAAATGCACTTATCCCCGAATAATTCGCCCTGATTACAGGAACCCCAGATTCTATTGCATATCGACGAACCATGTCTAAATGTTGGTACACACCGGGGGTTTTACCAAACCACGTATCATTTGTAATATTTATAATCGCATTTGGATTTACGTTTTGGGGTATCAAAGAATCAGAAAAAATAATTTCATAACAAATCGCGGGGGCCATTATAAAATCACCAAATTGCGTATTTATATTTATAATCTCTGCCCCATTACCAGCGGCCAATTGTCCAGGCGACGGAATAATATTTCCAAATGGGCCGTATTCACCAAACGGCACCAAATGAGATTTATTATATATCTTTTGTATAAATCCTGATTTATCAGCAACAACCATAGAATTATACATTTTGCCATCTTTGTAATGATTTGCCCCCATGATAACATTTGTATCCAACACACGTGATAATGGGAATTTTTCATTTACAATGACATACGGATACGCCGTTTCAGGAAACACTATTATATCTGGCACTATTGATTTATCGGACGTCGCCCAAACAATTAAATCACTAACCTTTTGTTCCGCAATAAAATCAGCCTCTGCCCTTGATTTCGGTGTTTTGTATACGGCAGATTCTGCGGGTTGTACAATTCTTATTGTTGGAAAAAGATCTGTATTCATAACAGACGACATTTGTATATTATAACGACCATAAACACAACCAATTAAAAATAAAACAAGATACAAACAAAAAACAAACCAACAAGATTTTATTTTTCTATTTCGAATTAATTCAACAAAACTGACAATTATACCAATTATAACAAACGTTAAACCCAATGCCCCCCACAAAGACATCGAATTTGAAACGAACGGCAAACGCATGCTTATATTAGATATAGGATTCCATGGAAAACCTGTTAAAAACCATTCTCGCAACCATAAAACAACAGTCCAAATTGCGGCAAACAAAACCGCCCTATGCGCCGGTTTTCTGGACAAATATCGAACAACCGCAAACGGCAAAGACAATATAATTCCACACGTTAAACCAATTCCCAACAGCGCAGGTATCGTCCATATGGCAAATTGTTTTGTTAATTCAGGAATCACATAGATTGAATTTAAAACCCACCAAAACATAGCCATTCCATAGAATGCACCAAACGGAAAAGTTGTTATCCACGATTTAAAAAAACTGATTTTTTTTGTTTGTTTAATTGTTAAATAATATGCACCACCTATTCCCAACAAAGTTAAAAACCATAAATAAAATGGTGCGAACCCAAATGATGCAACAACACCAAACACGCCGTACAGCACGTATTGCCATACACTATTTTCCTTTATCTTTATTGATTTTAATTTTGTTATAAAACGCCCAGGACAACAAGATTCAACATCACAAACCATATTATCTTCATCAGCATAAGGGTTTTTATAACCTAACCTTTTCAAAATTTGTATTTCCTTAGATTCCATAACCGTTGCTTGTTTTTCCGTTAAATGATCGAACCCCTGCAAATGCAACATTCCATGAACAACCATATGCGCAACGTGTTCTGGAACCGAAATGTGAGCAGCAGCCGCTTCACGTGTTACCGTATCCAAAGATATAAAAATATCCCCCAACAAAACATCATCACCTAATTCAAAAGATAATACATTTGTTGGTTTATCTATATTGCGATATTGTTTATTTAATTTATGAATTTGTTTATCATCAATCAAAGTGATAGAAACCTCTGAATCTTTGTATACAGGCAAAACAGCCGCATTGGCAATTTTTTCAAAATCTATTTTATATTTTTTCCATTTTTTATTTTCATAATTAACATATACTTTCATTGAAAAAATCCCCCAATATAAATATTTATTTTGCTTTACGTCCCAATCCCATTTTCTTTGCGATCTTTGAACGTTTATTTGCATAATTTGCCGCCACAAACGGATAATCATTTGGCAACCCCCATTTTTCACAATATTGCATTGGGGTCAAATTAAATTTACGTTTAATATAACGCTTTAACATAATATGCCACGTTCCGTCTTCAAAACAAAAGATAGCATCAGGTGTTATCGAATCTGCAATTTGTTGTTTAGTAATAGTTGTTTTTCGCAACAGCAATGTAGCCTGATTCACTGCATCTTTCATAGATAATTCAGGATTCGCATTTATTGCCGCCGCTGCCAAATTTGCAACCGCCAAAGTAAAATCAGAATTTGTATTTCCCAACTTGAAAACCTTTTACTTATTTAATACAATAATTATATCACAAATAAACATTAAATAAAACAAAAGTAAAATGACGCGACCACTTGCAGATTTAATGCGACCAAAAACGATAGAAGAAATCGTTGGTCAAACCGATTTATTGGGTGAAAACGGTATTGTTCGCCGTATGGTTGATGGTGGTAATTTATCAAATCTTATATTATGGGGACCGCCGGGTTGTGGTAAAACAACTATCGCGCGCGCATTGGCAAATTCCATAGATATGGACTTTGTTCCGATGTCCGCCGTATTTTCAGGAACAGCGGATATAAAAAAGGCAATGGATGCTGCACGCATGAATCGTGACATTGGTCGTAATACCTTGTTGTTCATCGACGAAATTCATCGTTTTAACAAAACCCAACAGGACACATTATTACCATATCTCGAAGATGGCACGGTCACATTTATTGGCGCGACCACTGAAAACCCCAGTTTTAATTTGAATAACGCCCTACTTTCACGTTGTCATATTGGTGTATTAAAACCGTTGTCTACGTCGGATTTGTTGACATTGATGGAAAGGGCTGAACAATTTTTAGATAAAAAATTGCCACTGACTAACGAAGCGCGAATTCATCTGGCGCAAATGTCTGATGGCGATGCACGATTTTTGTTAAACACAATTGAATATATTTCTGGGGCAAAATTTAAAAAAGATTTAGATTCAGAAGAATTAAATTCAGCAATTCAAAAACGCGCACCAATGTCTGATAAATCCGGGGATGAACATTATAATTTAATATCGGCGGTTCATAAATCATTACGTTCTTCGGATACAGATGCTGCACTGTATTGGGTTGCACGTATGATTACTTCGGGCCAAGATCCACGATATGTCTTGCGTCGCCTTACCCGCTTTGCAATGGAAGATGTCGGATTGGCAGATCCAAATGCAATGCAAATCGCCCTGGCCGCGTGGCAAATTTATGAACGCATGGGTTCCCCCGAAGGTGACATCGCAATAACTGAATTGGTAATATATCTTGCAACCGCACCAAAAAGTATTTCTGCGTATAAGGCACAAAATGCATCTTACGCCTTTGCACGCGAAACATCAAATTCAGTTCCACCCAAAAATATTTTAAATGCACCAACAAAAATGATGAAAAATTTAGGCTATGGTGATGGATATGTTTATGATCCTGAAACCGAAAGCGGATGCAGCGGACAAAATTGTTTCCCGGATGACATGCCACGAAAAAGTTTTTACAAACCGGTTGAACGCGGATTTGAACGCGAAATCAAAAAACGATTTGAATATTGGAATTCTTTTAGAAAACCAAAAACATCAGAATAATATTTTCAAATTAAACCCAACCTGCACTTCGTGTAATTCGAATTCATAATCAAAACGACCAACGTATTGGGTATTACCAAATTGTTTTAATAATTTGAAATTTAACCATTCTTGGTCAGGCATCAAATGAATATTTGTTGAACGACGGATGTCCGCACCCAATCCGCCACGCCAATCATATTTAAAACGAAAATACATTTCCGGAATAAAATCAATATATGAAACACCACGATCTTCATCAAATATCCACGTAGATTTCACAGTTCCAGCCAACGTCAACCCCGTGTATTGCCGACCAAAACGGAACCCTGCATAATACGAAGAATCTGCATATTCAGGTGTTCGAACATGTGTCGATCCCCACAATTTTAATCCAAACAAAACATCTGATATTATACGTCTATCATTATTACCATGATTCAACCGATATGTTCCGCCAAATTCAGTTGCAGCAAAACCATTTTCATGATCATGCGTAAAATCAATTTGATATTGCATATTCATATGAATTGCAAAATTATTATTTATTCCATAACCAATATATTCCCCAATACGTAAAGTACTGTTTTTAAACGCAGTATACGTATCAGATAAAAATTGATTATCACCCACAAAGAACAAAGGGTCACTGGTATCGTTTGCCAATATGCTTTTTGCGGCTGGTTTTATTTGTTCTTCAACATAACCAACACTTTGACTTTGATACGAATTTGTTGATTGCGGTGCAACAAACGGTTCATCATCCACATCCGATAAATCTTCATCCACAGATTCATCAGACAACACAACTGGTGCAGCGTTTACATTTGTATAAAAAACAAACAAACCCAAAAGAAAAAATAACTTTTTCATTTAAACGATACCACCATTATTTATTAGAAATGCAAAATCATACGCATACCAATTTTGTATTCGCTGTAATCTTTGATTTTGTAATCGCCAATATCATAAACCCATGGTTCGCTAGGAAACATATCAGGATTTTGATCAAAATGTAAATATTCCCTTACCTTGCCATCGGCAGAATCGTACAAAGTGCCACTGACATACAAATCCAGTGCCATTGCATCAAATGGTTGAACACCAAATGCCGCCATACCCGTCAATTTATTATGCCAATCGTATGAACCATACATGGCTTCTGCATTAAATGTGAAATATTTGTTCAACACTGAAAATACACCAAGTCCGCCTTCGCCATAGAACAAATCATTTATGTTTCTTTTGTATGTCAACATTAAATAATCACCAGTACTGTCTTCCACGTACACACCATATGATGAGTTTTTATTTTTCAAACTGGAATAGCCACCACGACCAACTAAATACAAAGTGGTTCTATCAAATTTATACCCCAATTTGAAATCAGCCAATACAGAATCTGTTGTATCTTTTTGACTTTCATAATAAACAGACAACATACCAATTGATTTATCAGTATCTAAAAAGCGAAGTTGTGCACCGAAACCAAATACATTCACACCAGAATCAGAATTTTGTTCATTATCTGCCCCCGCCCAATCGCCTGTCCAATCTTTGAATTTTACTTTTGTTGAATCATATTGTCCCATTGCAACAATCGCAACCTGGTCGGTCAAACCAAAACTAAAATCTTGTTTTATTAAAAACTGATTTGTTTCTGTTTTTCCACCACGATTTAGAGTTGGGTTTGTCGCAAGAACATTCCCATACTGATCATATACATTACTTCTTAACATATCAAAACCAAAACTATTTTTGGCATACGCGATATCAGTAATGGATCCAAAACGTCCCTTTAATGGTTGAAAGAACGGATGTGCCAAGAAATATTTGCGTTCTTGGGAAACCTTAGTCTTTTTTTGAATTTGTTTCTTTTCACTATAAGATTCTGCAACATATGAATCCATCTTTGCAGCATCACTATAACTGGTCGCCACAGGTGCAGGTTCTTCAACAACCTGTTGCACAACAACATCTGATTGTTGGGCTTCTACTTGGTTGCCATACTTTCTGCGATTTGATTGATTATAATAAAAATTAGTAGTCGGCGCAGCACTTTTCTTGGTCGAACTAACACGTCTATATATTTTTGTTGCACACTGTGCATCCGTTGTCACAAACGGCGCAACCATAGCAAAAACCAAAGCAAACACACACTTTTTCATAAAAAACTCCTTTTCTTTTGCTTAGATTATATCATAAAACCGCCTTATAAAAAAGCCAAAAACACAAAAAAAATGAAAAAATTTCTATAAAATATGACGTTTGCCACCGGCATCAGGACTGCTGACCACGCCTTCGTTTTCCATACGTTCAATCAAAGTTGCCGCTTTGTTATATCCGATGCCTAAGCGACGTTGAATATAAGATATAGTTGGTTTTTTATCACGTAAAACTATTTCTTTGGCCTGTTCATACAAATCATTTGATTTTGATTCCTTTGTTGGAACACCGGGTATAATACCTTCGCCAACAGATTCATCCGCCGTTATATTATCAGCATATTCAGGTTCACCCTGTTCGCGCAAAAATTCTGCAACACGATTTACTTCGTCATTATCAATAAATGCACCGTGTATACGGACTGGGGCACGGCCTGCTTCGCTGAACAACATGTCACCACATGGCAATAATTGTTCTGCGCCCTTTTCGCCCAATGTGGTCATAGAATCAATATTGGAACGTGCCTGGAAAGAAATACGCGTTGGGAAATTCGCTTTGATAACACCAGTAATAACGTCGGCACTTGGACGCTGGGTCGCCATAACCAAATGAATTCCGGCGGCACGTGCCTTTTGCGCCAACCGTTGGACACACATTTCAACATCTTTGCGTGCCAATGTCATCAAATCTGCGACCTCATCGATAACAATAACTAAATATGGCATATCAGACAAATCAATGGCCCGTGTTTCATATTCAAATTCACCGGTTTCTTCATCAGTTCCAACAACAACCTGTTCGGTTAAAACTTCGCCACTGTCACGCAGGCTTGCAACTTTTTCATTATATTCGGCAATATTACGAACACCCATCTTTTTTAATTTTACATAACGGTCATCCATGTCACGCACAGACCATTTCAGCGCATTCACAGATTCCGCCGGATCCGTTAAAATTGGTGTTATCAAATGTGGGATGCCTTCCCATGGGGCGAAATCAACACCCTTTGGATCGACAATCATCAATTTACATTTATCAGGTGTAAAATGATACACAATAGAAGTAATAATAGATTGCACAAATACAGATTTTCCAGAACCCGTACGTCCTGCAATCATCATATGTGGCATTTTTGCCAAATCATAATACATGGCATCACCACTGATATTCACACCCAACGCCAATGGAATCGCATATTTTGAATTAACAAAAGCAGAATTAGCCATTAACGTTTGATATCTTACAGTCTTTCTATCCAAATTCACCATTTCAATCCCGATATACGGCGTTCCAGCAATTGGGGTAATACGAATTTTTTCAGTGGCCATTGCACGCGTCATATCACTGGCGGTATCGGTCACCTTGGCGATACGCGTACCTGGTTCTGGTTCAAATTCATATTGGGTCACAATTGGACCAGGCTTAATACCAACCACCGTTCCATAAATACCAAATTCTTCAAAATGGTCTTGTAATAATTGTGCGGTCTGTTTAAATTCTGGCGTAATAACATTTTTTCCAAACACAGATTTTTCCAACAATTCAGGATCAGGTAATTCATATTCATGAACTTCGTCTTCATCGGGAACTTTTTTAGACGCTCTGCGACGACGTTTTGGTTTTTCTTCTTCCTCTTCTTCTTCAGCTTCTTCCTCTTCTTCTTCCTCGTATTCTTCTTCGTCATCTTCTGGTTCAATTGGTTTTATCAAATGGAACGCGGATAAAACCGTTCTTATTAAATTACGCACGGTTTTAAATGCACCTATGACATGTTCCCATTTTATGTGCAACAAAACACCGGCCATCATCAAAAACACGACAAATAAAATCATGCCAACAACTGGCGCAAAACCAGCCAATGCTGGTCCAATGTCTGCCGCAACTATCGCACCAGCCAACCCACCAAATGTATTAGATACAGACAACAAACCCAATCCCGCGGTTCCAAAACACAAAGCAATAAAACCACGTAATAAATTGTATTCAGGCGCCCTTTCTTCGTCCCAGCGAACCAATAAACTTATCCCAAAACGTCCCAAACATAAAAATAAAAACAGCGTTGGAACAAAACCTATTATATATTTTATAAAACCAATTATGTTTCCCGTAATACCGTGTGCACCAAACGATCCATGCGCCGCAAACCCAGATAAAAACGGATTAAAAAATATCAGAGAAATAATAAACCACAAAGAAATCAAACATAATAAAAAACCAACAACGCGCAACGAGAAACTGCGCAACACCAAAGAAACACTTTCCGGTAAAAAATGTGTTTTTCTGTTCATACCCGGTATTTTATCACAAAAACAACAAAAGTGCAAAAACCTTATTTGCGATTAATTTTTTTCAAAAACGATTTAACTATATCTGCACATACCATACCAACAAAAGCACCAAAGATAACATCTGATGGCCAATGTGCACCAACATAAACACGTGCAATTCCAAGTACGATAGCAACTGTCCACGTTGCCCATTTCACACGCGGGAACAACATTCCCAACATAACCAATCCTGCAAAACCAATCGCGGCATGCCCCGAAGGCATCGAATGAAACGCATAATCTGATGAAAATGGTTCAAACAATCTTATTCCCAACGCATCAAACAACAAAGGTCTTGAACGACCAATTAAATTTTTCAAAATCCCCGCTGTCAACGCAGCCATAAACACCGAACAAAACACATAAAAAACATAACTATTTTTTATTTTTACAAAAGCGTATCTGAAATCATTTTCATTTTTAATCGCTTTGTAAACAAAGAAAGCCACAACACACAAAGCGGAACCATAAAGCCAATGTTTCGGACTGAATATTTTCCCCAGTGTAATGGCAGTGGTGCAAATGAAATTACCACTTATGGTCCACACATTACAATCTGATCTGTGTATTAATGTGTAAAGCCATTTATCAACCCCCAATGCCCCGGCAACAACTATGGCCAGCGTTAAAATAGCCCCCCATAAAATCCAATTCCATTTTAAACTATTGTCTTTGCGTATAAACATTTTATACCCCCATCAATTGATTATATAAAATTTTTTCGGTTAAAATTTCAGCCGCCACACCCACAGCCATCACATCTTCGTCATTTCCAGATACTATCACTGGACATGCCCGACGCAGACTTTTTATATCTGTGTTCGTATCTTTGTTATAATCTTTTGTTTCAAATTGTCCATTGATAACATTAACAAAAAATGTCTGTTGTTCCCTGGTATTTTGTATATTAGATAAACAAACCAATGGGAACATGCCACGTCCATCTAACATATTACCACGACCAGTTTTCACAGATTTATTTAATAATTCCAAAACACCACCATTTGATAATTGAATACGTCCCGCCATTCTGACATGACCCGATGTCGGGGTTCCTATTAATAAACCACGATTATTTTCATACAACGTTGATGCGATTGTTTCAGCCATACCATGTGTAGAATCAGAAATTAAAACAACCACAGGAACATCCGTCACTGCATTTCCCCCAGGAATAACCTCTAAATCATCAAATCCTGGTTCTGATATTATCATCACACTTTGTTGGCCGACAAATAACCCGGCTAATTTTGCAGCAGCCTTTTCATCATTTCCACCACTGACACGCAAATCTAAAATAATACCATCAATGTCGGGGTGCTTTGCCAATGCTTCATTTACAATATCAACTGTACTATCTGATACTTGATGAACGATTATTTCAAGTAATTTTGATTTATTTCCATCACGATAAACAATATCCGCATCCGCCAAAACAATAGATGCACGTCGCAAAGCGACATTTTTATTTCCATATGGTGTCAATAATTTTACTTTAACTGTTCCCGAATTATACCCATTTAACACAGAACGCAAATCAGCATCAGACATATTTGAAACACGTTCCCCATTTATTTCGGAAATAATATAACCTTCTTTTATTCCAGATATATCTGCACTGCCACCTTTGAATACACCTGTTATTCTGAAATTACCACGTTCATCACGACCGCCTTCGAATCCCAAAGTAGTTAAAATTTTTAATTCATCTTCTATCTTTTCGTTATCAGGTAATATATAAGAACCAGATTCCCCAACACCACGCAACAACGCCTTTACAACGGCATTATACATCCCCGTTTCATCCAAAGCGCGCAATCTGGCATCCTTTTCGCGCATACGCACAACGAAAGCCGTCGTAATTTGCCCATATGTTTCCCAATCGTTCATTTCTGGTTTCGGCATGTTCGCAATTATATTATCACCCCAAACCAAAACCAATCTGTCACCGCTTGGGACAACCTCTGCCTTTGGGTGCAAACCAGTCAAACTTTCCAATGAAATTTCAGCATTTTTATTTGACCATTGAATCTTATCTAACTTTTCATATATTTCAGTAAACACATTGGATGCGTTTGTCACATTTATTCCCGTTTGCACAGGTTCATCAAACAGAAAATCTGCAGCAATCAAATGCCCAGGAAATAACACAAATGCGAATAATAAAAATATTTTTGCTATTTTCATATGTGTTATCTCCTTTTGCTGTTATGTTTAATAATCAGTTTCTCTTAAATTAAAGTGATACAAAATAACATTAGAAATATAAATACTGGTCAATGTTCCCATGACGATAGAGAACGTCATAGCGATTGCAAATTCTTGCAACATTTGACCACCAAAAACATAAATACCAACCATCGCCAAAATCGTAGATACGCTGGTCATGATTGTTCGATATAACATTTCATTCACAGATAAATCTATCAAATCAGTCATTGGCATTTTGTGATATTTTTTGATATTTTCATCAATTCTGTCGTAATTCACAACTTTATCATTAATAGAATATCCAACACCCATCAAAATCACAGCAATCGCAGTTTGATTGAATTCCAATCCCATAATAGAAAAGAATCCAAACATCAAAATCAAATCAAGAATCAATGACACAAATGACCCTACGGCGTATCCACCACGATAGCGAATCCAAATGTATACAGACATCAAAACAAATGACACCAATATAGCCAACACGCCACCACGAATCAATTCACCACCAATTTTTGGTCCGACCACTTGCATCTGTGAATATTCAACACGATTGCCCAAAATATTTTTGATTTCGCTGACCTTTGCATTTAATTGTTCATCGGTGGAACCTTTTGGTAAACCAACACGCAACAAAATAGCATTGCCATCAACAGCCTGTAATTCAGGTTTGAATGCTTCCAAATCATGACGCATTTTATCAATGGTATAATCGGCAGACGTTGGCGTTATTTCCATCGAAATACCACCAGAAAAGTCAATACCATAATTAAAACCTTTGAAACAAATCGATAATATAGACAACAATACGCAAATGCCGGAAATCCAGTAAGACAATTTGCGATATCTCATAAAATGCAATTTCATCACTAACTCCTTTTTGACACAAAAATTATTTGTTTCTTATATAACCAATTTTCTTGCTTTTGCCGTTCATGTACCAATCGACCAATACACGGGTTAACATCAAACAAGTGAACAAAGTTGTGATAACCCCGATTGACAAAGTCACAGCAAACCCACGAATTGGACCTGCACCAAATTGGAACAAAATCAAAGCACAAATTAAATTAGTCAATTCACCGTCCAACACAGTTTTCGTAGAACGATTAAATCCATAATCAACCGCGCGTAATGTTGGCGCACCAGCTTTCACTTCATCTCTTATTCTTTCAAATGGCAAAATGTTCGCGTCAACCGCCATACCCAAAGTCAACACGATACCTGCGATACCTGGCAAAGTCAGTGTTGCACCTAACAAAGCAGACACACCAACAATCATCATTAAATTGACAATCAAAACGATATCTGCAAACAAACCAAAGATACCATACAACATCAACATAAATACAAGGATGAACAACACACCAACCGCAGAACCAATTTTACCAGTCGCAATTGTATCAGCACCAAGGCCGGCCCCAACTGTACGTTCTTCGATTACAGTTAACGGTGCAGGCAACGCCCCCGAACGCAACAGAACGGCCAAATCTTTTGCCTGTTGCAAAGTGAACCCACCTGAAATTTGACCACGTCCACCCGGGATTGGTTCACGAATTGTTGGGGCAGACAAAACCTTGTCATCCAACACGATTGCGAAACGTTCATTAACGTGCTCTGTTGTTAATTTAGCAAAACGACGTGCACCCGATGAATCAAATTCAGTCGTCACAACCGGCATATTATTTTGATCAAACGAAGCCTCTGAATTTTTCAAACTGTCGCCAGAAACTTCTACACGTGAATACACAGGTATCAATTGTCCTGGGTTATCCATATATGGTAAAAACAAAGTCCCAGATGGCGCATGATTTGATGCCAATTGTTCATTTGTCACACTTTCATTAACCAAATGGAAAGTCATCTTGGCAGTCTGTCCAATCAATTCTTTGATATGTTCAGGATTATCAACCCCCGGCAATTGAACAAGGATATATTTTCCACCCTGTGATTGAATTGATGGTTCTTTGGTTCCCAACGCATCAATACGACGACGAACAATTTCAATACTACGTGACATAGCGTCTGTCAGCATTTCTTCACGTGCGCGCGGCGTATATGCAATGGTTAAACTTTGACCTTTGGATGTAATATCAACATTGTTTCCCAAAACGCTTCTTAAACGGCCCTTTGCCTTTGACACCATATTTTCTTCACGAACGTTCAAAGTCACATTTTCGCCCGTATTGCGCAAATCAGAAAAACGAATAACACCTTTGTCACGATCAATCATCGCACTGCGCACTTCGTCATATAATTGCGCGTTCTTTTCTTTTAACATAACAGTAGTGTCAACCTCTAATAACAATTGCGCACCACCTTTTAAATCCAAACCCAACGGAATTGGTTTTATCCAAGACGGAAAATATTTAGCGGCCGACGGCACCAACGTTGGCACGGCCAACAACACACCAAACAAAGCAATAAAAACAATAGCTAATTTTCTAAACATTACATTACCCCCAAAAATTATTCAACATTTGCCACAGCATTTTTGTTCATTTCAACAACAACGCCTTTGGCAATTTCAACATCGATAGTTTTTTCATTGATTTTTTTCACAACGCCATACATTCCGGCAACCAAGACACGACTGCCCACTTTAATGGAATCCAACATTTTTTGGTATTCCGCCATACGCTTTCTGTTTGGCCGTATCATAAAAAGATACATCACAGCCATAATAAAAAGACAGTATAATAACATATTCCAAGTTGCTGATTGTTGTGCAGATGCCAAGGCATTTTGTCCGACTTCTTGTGCGACTTCTACTGTTTGATTCATAAAATCTCCTTTTTTGATAAAGCCAGAATAGTAAAAAAAAGCAAATAAGTAAAGCAAAAAACCGCCGATAAATAACATTATTATTATATCCGTTCGAACATAGTGTCCAATTCAGATATTGGAATAATTTTATATACTGGGCGACCATGGTTGCATTCACCACCGCGTTCTGTTCTTTCAATTTCACGCAACAACGCGTTCATTTCATCCATATTTAATTTGCGCCCTGCCCGCACAGAATGATGACACGCATAATTCGCCAATTTCAAATGCAATTTTTCGTTTAATCGTGATGAATGCCCGTATGCGCGAACTTCATCTGCAATTTCATGGAAACACTTTTCCCAATTCAAATCCCAATCAGCGGGCTTTTCAAATATAGCGATTGCATTATCGCCAAAAGAATCAACATGCAAACCGCTCTGTTTTAATTCGTCTGCAATTGTCAGCACAGATATAACATCTTCGCTTTTTAAATTTACAACTATGGGGGCCAACAAAGGTTGCGTTTTTATATTATGTGTTCGTAATTTTTCATACGTAATACGTTCATGCGCCGCGTGTTGATCAACGATTACAAAACCGTCAACATTTTCAGCCAAAATATATTTATTATTTAATTGTCCGATAACCCGCCCCAATGGCAAATCAAATTCATTTGTAAATATTTGTTCAACATTTGCATCTGGGACCTTTTCAATTTTTGCATTATTTTCAAAAATGTTTAATTCACAAACACGACTTTTGACATAATGATTTTCAAACGTAGGACGTGTATAAAACGAATTATGAATCGTCGGGATTTCAAAACCTGAATCAGCAATAACACTTTTTGTTATACCGACATTTTGATTCAAAGTTTTCGACAACGCATCACGCAAAGTTTTTATAATGAACGCGCGCACATGTGTGGGTTCTAAAAAATGCACTTCGGTCTTGGCGGGTGAAACATTTACATCCACATTTTGTGATGGCAATTCTAAATATAACGCACACAACGGAAATTCACGCGCATGCATAACATCCATATATGCAGCGCGCAACGCCGCCACTAAAACTTTATCTTTTACCGGACGACCGTTTACAAACAAATATTGATCCACTGACGATGCACGTCGCAGGGTTGGATTTGATATAAAACCATGCAATCGCATTTGTGATGAATTTGATGTTTCTTCTATTTCAATCATATTACCACGCACATCTTCACCCATAACAGCGATAATACGTTCCATTAAATCCTGATTTTTTGGAAAATGCCATTTGTTATTTAATAAGAAACCAACATCACCACGCGCAATTGCCAAACGTTTTATAACATCCAACACCGATAACATTTCCGATTTATCAGCGTGCAAAAACTTTAACCGCGCAGGCGTTTTTGTAAACAAATTTTCAACACGAATACGTGTTCCGCTTTCCCAAGATGACGGTTTTATTTCACCCGTTGTCGCATTTAAATTCCAACCGTTCGTGTCGCCCCCATTATTCGTGTCAATCGTCATATCAGACACAGACGCAATCGACGGCAACGCTTCGCCACGAAACCCCATATAATTTATATTTAACAAATCATCATTTGGTAATTTAGACGTGGCATGTCGCAACACACAATTTGCCAAATCATCACGTGACATCCCCGAACCATTATCAATCACACTTATAAGTGTACGACCACCATCAACAACATCAACAACGATTTGATCTGCACCCGCATCCAGCGCATTTTCCACCAATTCTTTGACCACACTGGCGGGCTTTTCAACCACTTCACCCGCCGCTATTTGATTCACCAAAAAATCAGGCAATACGCGTATTGACATACTAATCCTTGAATTTTACATCAATAATTTCGAATTCTTTTTCCCCACTGGGTAAACGCACAGTACAGGTATCGCCGACACAATGTCCAATCAAAGCACGCCCCACAGGCGAAGTGCATGAAATAACCATACGACCATCAGATTCCACATCTGATAAAATACGACATTCCATTTTGTTGCCGTCTTCGTCTTCCGTAACAACCTTGGCACCAAAGACAACACGATTCCCAGACAGACTGTCTATGTCAATAATTTGCGCTTCTTTAATAACATTTTCAATATATTGAATACGTTTGTCGATTTCGCGCTGTTTTTCTTTGGCGGCACTATAATCGGCATTTTCAGACAAATCGCCCAACGAACGCGCCCATTGCACAACTTTTAATATCTCTGGTCTTTGATTTTCCTTTAAATCTTTCAACTCTTTAAGCAAATTATCAAATCCTGCACGTGATATTGGCTTTTTTTCCATTGTTTTATTCCTTTTAATTCTAATAATAACAATAAACCATAAAATTTAATTTTGCAATTATGAAATCAAACTATTATACTATAAGCATGTTAATGTCAAGAACGCCTGTTTTGAATAAATTCCTTTCCCGACGTTTTTTCGCCAGTTTTTTTCTGGTGATGTTAACGGTATGTGGAATAATATTCGCGGTCACATTTGTTGAACGCCTGTCGTCCAACCCAACGGCGTATGCCACATTGGTTGATACATGGGTTCGATTATTGGAATATATCCCATTGTTTTTACCATTGGCTGTATTCATGGGAACTTTATTGGCGTTTTATAATTTAACTAAATCATCTGAATTGGTAATTATATTGGGGGGCGGTTTGTCCCAGTATCAAATTGCAAGGCCGTTTTTATTGGGCGCATTTTTAATCGGCGCATTTGCAACAACCATTGTGAACCCATATTCGGTAAATTTAACCACGCGTAATTTGACTGGGCATCAATTAAAATTGGTCGACGATGCAATCTGGATACGCGAAACATCCGATAATGGTTATTTAACTGCGCGCGCATTGGGATTAAATACAACAAATGATAATAATATAGAATTCAAAGATATTACCATATTATTACAGGACAAAGATTTTAAATTAATTGAACGTGTATCAACGAAAACTGCAATATTATCAGACACGGGCATAGATGTTAACAAGGCTAAAATTACCGATGAAACAGGCGTAACAAAAACGGGTAAAAAACATATTGACACAAAATTAACACCCCGCACTGTATTAGACAGATATTTACAACCGGATCAAATTTCTTTTTGGAAATTACCCGCTTTTGTAAGAAAGATGAACGCGATTGGTGTCACAACACGTGAACACTTGGTTCAATTCTGGACTTTGCTGTTTTTACCTTTAAATATGATGGCTATGGTTATGTTGGGCATCGCGTTCTCACAAACTAAACAACGCAGAAATTACAGTTTTGGTGTCAAATTCAGCCTTGGGATTTTGACATGTTTTGCTTTATATTTTATCGTAAATTTATTTAATGCATTGGGAAAAACAGGTGCACTGCCACCACTTGTTGCTATTGTTGCACCACAAATAATAATTATTGCAGGCGCATGTATGTTTATAACAAGTTATGATACGATATAGGGTAAATAAAATGAACCGTCACAACAAACAAACAAAATACAAAAAATATTTATTTTGGCTTATCATAATTCTGATATGCGTATTGATGTTCATATCTTTTTCACCAAACATACAAATGAATGAAATTGTGTTATTTCCATGAATTACATAGATGTATTTTTAGAGGCTATGGCTGCTGAAAAAGGTCGCAGTCAAAAAACCATAGAATCTTATGGTTCTGATTTGCGTAGTGCTGAAAATGAAATTGGAAATTTATTAACCGCAAAAAATGATGATATTCAAAATTATTTATCAAATTTAAATGAAAAACCTTCGTCCATAAATCGCAAAGCCAGCGCACTTCGCACGTTTTATAAATTTTTAATGTTGGAAAAAATTATAACAAAAAATCCAACCGCCAATCTTGAATTGCCAAAACGAAATCGTGCTTTGCCGAAATATTTATCACCAGAAGAAATAGAATTATTGATATCTTCGTCTGGCGATATAAAAACATCCATCCGTTTGCGTTGTATGATTGAATTATTATATGCATCTGGGTTGCGCGTATCTGAATTATGTGAATTACCAATGTCTGCTAATCTTGGTGATAAATTATTAATTCATGGCAAAGGCGCCAAAGAACGCCTGGTTCCAATGCACGAAGGCGCACAAAGCGCATTACATAAATGGCTGACGGTTCGTGGCGACATTGATTCAAAATATGTGTTTCCAACGAATTCTAAAACAGGACACATAACGCGTGACGGATTTTTCAAGATATTAAAAAAATGTGCTGTTTTATCAGGCATAGAACCAGGACGCGTATCACCACACGTATTACGACATTCGTTTGCTTCGCATTTATTGGCAGGCGGTGCAAATTTACGTATAATACAAACTATGTTGGGACACGAAGATATTTCAACAACACAAATATATACGCATGTGTTGCCTGAAAAATTACGCGAAACGGTTGAATCTGCGCACCCATTGGCGCATAATGAAATTAAGGATATATAAAAATGATAACAAAATGTGACCATCCTGGATGCACAAAAGCGGGCACTTGTCGTGCCCCAAAAACACGTGATTTAAAAGAATATTGGTGGTTTTGCAAAGAACACGCGGCCGAATATAATAAAAATTGGAATTATTATGCCAATATGACCCCTGACGAAATCGATGCAGAATGGGAACGCGAAACGTTTGGTATTGCAGACAAAGATAAAGACAAAGCTAATCGTGACGAAGCGGATTACATAAATTTTCTTAATGATTTTTTATCAGGCCGTTCACGTTTTGATAAAATGCCACCAAAAAAATCTGTACCAGCCACAATATCATCTGCGTTTAAAGTTTTTGAAATGCCGATAACCGCCTCATGGAAAGAAATTGCAGCAAAATATCGTGCATTGGCAAAACGGCACCACCCCGACACAGCACAAAATAAAACTGGTGATACGTCTGAATTTACCCGCATAACATCGGCATATGAAACATTAAAGAAATATTTTAAAAAATAATTCTTTGTTCTATTTTGTATTTGCAAGAAATACTTTTTATGCTATGATTCCACGGAAATAAACAATAGGAAAAAAGATATGTATGATGTTATTATATTGGGTTCTGGGCCGGCAGGATTAACCGCGGCCATATATTGCGGACGTGCAAAAAAAAGCACGCTTGTTTTGGCCGGCGAATCTTTGGGTGGACAAACCGGTGAAATTGCAAAACTTGAAAATTATCCAGGATGGAATGGTTCCGGCATGGAATTGATTGCTTTCATGAAAAAACAAGCGGAATCATTTGGATCAAAAATTGAATTCGCTTCTGCATCAGATATTAAATGTAATGATGACGGCACATACACCGTTGTTTGCGATAATGGCAAAACAATCGATTCTAAAACCGTTATATTGGCAACTGGCGCGCGCGCCCGCAGATTAGAAATAGACGGTGCACGTGAATTGTTTGGACATGGTGTTTCATATTGTGCCACATGTGATGGTTTCTTTTATTCGGGACGCGATGTGTTGGTAATTGGTGGCGGTAATGCCGCATTGAACGATGCACTGTATTTGGCGGATGTTGCCAAAACCGTAAAAATTATTTATCGCAAATCGTCATTTACTCGTGCAGAAGAAATCATACGTGAACGCGTCGCACAAAAACCAAATATCGAATGTGTATTTAATACAGAATTAAAATCTATTGCCAAAAAAGATGATTCTGATAAATTAATTGCAACAACCACAACTGGCGATGAAATAGAATGCGACGGAATATTTGTTGCAATCGGTCACGAAGCAAACACAGATTATTTATCAGAAAGTATCAAACGTGACGCCATGGGGCGTATCGATTCTGCTGATTTGCCAAACGGCATGTTTGTTGCTGGCGATGTAAAAAGCGGTATTCAAATGCAAATTGCAACCGCTGTGGGAACGGGTTGCAGTGCAGGCATGGAAGCAATAAAATATCTTAATTCCAAAGAATAAAAAAGGGACAAAAAATGTTAGATTTAAAATATATTCGTGAAAACCCAGACATTGTAAAAAACGCATGTCATGTAAAAAATTTTCCTGACGTGGTTGATGATATTTTATCTTTGGATGTTCGCGTTCGCGAATTAAAAACAATTACACAAACAAAAACAGCCGAAAAAAATAAAATTTCAAAGGAAATTCCAACCAGCGATGACAAAGCGACACTGATTGCTAAATCAAAAGAAATCAGCGAAGAAATCGCAAACGATATGGCTGAATTGGCTGAAAAAGAAGCGGTTCTTAATGACCTGCTTCATCGCGTCCCACAAATTCCAGATGCAAACGCCCCAATTGGTGCTGATGAATCTGCAAATGTAGAGGTTAAACGTGTTGGCACACCACGCACTTTTGATTTTACACCACGTCCACAATGGGAATTGTTGGAAATGAATGGTTGGTGGATGCCGGAAAAAATCGCAAATATTTGTGGCACACGTGTTTATGCTCTTTGTGGCGAATTAGCTGAATTATCTTTGGCCGTGCAAACTTACGTTATTCAAAAATTGATTTCCAAAGGATTCAAATATATCGAATGCCCATCTATTTCAAAACCACAAACTATATTTAATGCGGGACATTTTATGGGTTCTGATTTATCAGTTATGAATGACGATGTATTTATGTTGGAAAACACAGACAGATGTTTGGCGGGGACCGCAGAAATTATTATCAATTCTTTGTACAGTGATGAAATATTAAATGAAAATGATTTACCTATGAAATACGCTGGCTTTTCACCATGTTTCAGAAAAGAAGCCGGTGCAGCAGGCCGTGACACACGTGGAATCGTTCGTATTCACCAATTTAACAAAGTCGAACAATATGTATTTTGCAAACCAGAACAAAGCGACGAAATGCATGAACATTTGTTAAATAATCTTTGTGAATTCATGGAAGATTTTGAATTGCCATATCGTGTAATTGCGAATTCGACTGGCGATATGGGTTTCAACAAAGTTAAAATGAATGATGTAGAAGCATGGTTTCCATCTGAAAACACGTATCGTGAATTGGGTTCATGTTCATCAATTGGACAATTCCAGGCCCGCCGCACAAACACACGCTATCGTGAAAATGCAACAGGCGATGTTAAATTTGTTGCAACATTAAATAATACAGGTATTGCTTTGCCACGTGCGTTGGTGCCAATTATTGAAAACCACCAAAACGCAGATGGTTCCGTCAATATACCGAAAAAATTACAACCATTAATGGGTGGACGAACGAAGATTGGTGGGGCTCACTAAACCACATTCACCCTATCGCGCCGTAGCATTGTTCGTAATCACAAAAACAAACTTAATACTTATCAGCGAAGGCGGATGGGTGGGCGAACAAAAATTGAGGGTAAACATTAAAACGAAAAAAATCGCCAAGTTTGGCGATTTTTTTGTTTTAAATCTAAACACTATTGCTTTTGCTTATCCGCCTTTACAATAAAATGTTTCAAAGGTAAAAATGGATATATCAAACCTTTCATCGATCTATTGGATGTTAAAAAGTACCATTTTTTCAACGGTTCTAAAAATTTTTCCACCGGCAAACCATAATACACATAATCCATTATTCCATGAACAACATCACGATAGGCTTCTAACATAGAATTATCATCACTATTTGGTTTTACAAATGCCGAACGGCCGGGAAACCGTTCCATCATCTGTGTTGCCAATCGCTCCAATTTATGTGTATCAACCACGTTATTAGATTTTTCCTTGAAAATTTTAGCAATTAAATCTTCTTGGGCTTTGACAATATTTATCTGTTCGGTAATTGGTCTTACATTTTTAGCCTTAATCGAACCCCCTTCTAAAATACTATTGGTATATTTGTATACAGATTCAAAAAATTTTTTTATCGTCGCTTCTATATCTTTCTTCATCGACATTCTCCTTGTCTATGCTTACTATATATACTACACTAAAAATAAGAATTGTCAATTTTTTTAATATAATTTGTTGAAATTTAAAAAATATAGTATAATCTATTGTTTTGTAAAAAATTTTTAACAAAAAAGACTTAACAAAATGAAAATACGTAACATTGCTATCATAGCGCACGTTGACCACGGAAAAACAACCTTGGTCGATAATATGTTGAAACAGGCTGGAACTTTCCGCGAAAATGAACACGTCGAAGACAGAGTTATGGACAGCGGCGATATCGAACGCGAACGCGGAATCACTATTTCTGCTAAACCTACTTCTATTCAATGGGGTGAATATAAAATCAATATCGTTGACACCCCGGGACACGCGGACTTTGGTGGCGAAGTAGAACGTATTTTATCCATGGTGGATGGTGTGGTTCTTTTGGTGGACAGCGCCGAAGGTCCCCTGCCCCAAACCAAATTTGTGTTAAGCAAAGCATTGAAATTAAACCTGCGTCCGATTGTGTGCATCAACAAAATCGACCGTGGCGATGCCCGCCCAGACGAAGTTTTAACCGAAACTTTTGATTTATTTGATAAATTGGGTGCAACAGATTCACAACTTGATTTTCCATATCTTTATGCCTGTGGAAGGGATGGTTGGGCAATTCGTGATTTGAAAGATATCGATAATCCAAACAAAGATTTAACACCATTATTCCAATTGATTGTCGACCATGTACCGGCACCAGATTGTAATGGAAACAGATGCCAAATTGATGCGCCATTTACTATGTTGGCAACTACATTGGAAGCGGACCCATACGTAGGACGTATTTTAACCGGGAAAATTGAATCTGGAACCGTTCGCGTTGGTCAATCTGTTAAGGCAATCAATATGAAGGGTGAATTTGTCGAAAACGCAAAAATCACTAAAATTATTGAACATCAGGGTGTGAACAAAGTTTCCCGCGAATCTGCATCTGCTGGGGACATTGTCGTTATCGCCGGATTTTCCAAGGCAACTGTGGCGGACACACTTTGTGATCCTTCTGTCACAGAACCGATTCCTGCTATGCCTATCGATCCACCAACCCTTACCATGACTTTCTTTGTGAATACGTCACCATTGGCGGGTAAAAGTGGTAAAAAATTGACATCCCGTATGATTGGTGAACGTTTATTCCGCGAAGCAGAAACAAATATCGCCCTGCGCGTGACACAAAGTGCAAATAATGAAGCATTTGAAGTATCTGGTCGTGGCGAATTACAATTGGGAATTTTAATTGAAACCATGCGCCGCGAAGGATTTGAATTATCTGTATCACGTCCACGCGTTGTTATGCAAACAGATGCAAACGGCGAAAAATTAGAACCAATCGAAGAAGTTGTTATCGACGTTGATGACGAATTCAGTGGTGTTGTTATTGAAAAAATGACTAAGCGTAAGGCAACAATTACCGAAATGAAACCATCAGGCATCGGAAAAACACGTATTGTATTTTCTGCGCCATCACGTGGTTTGATTGGATATTTGTCTGAATTCAGAACCGACACTCGTGGCACAGGTATCATGAACCGCGTGTTTGATTCATATGGCCCATACCGTGGCCCAATCACTCAATATCGCCCTGGTGTTTTGGTATCTATGGAAGCGGGCGCAACAACAACATACGCTTTGCATAATCTTGAACCACGTGGCGTTTTGTTTGTGGGACCCCAGGTTGAAGTTTATTCTGGTATGATTGTTGGTGAACACAGCAAAGAAAATGATATAGAGGTCAATCCTGTTCGCGGTAAACAATTAACCAACGTTCGTTCAGTGACCGCAGATGAAAAATTATTCTTGGCCCCACCACGAAAGATGTCATTGGAAGAAGCGCTGTCTTATATCCAAGATGACGAATTGGTAGAGGTAACACCCGCAACAATCCGCCTTCGTAAAAAAGAGTTGGACAGTGGCAAACGTAAGAAAGCATACCGTTTTGCCGAAACAGACTAAACAAAAAAACACCGCCCATTCGGGCGGTATTTTTTATTGCAAACATATACCGTTTTGATACAATGAAAAATATCCTAACCCAAGGGAGATTGATATGTCACAACCATTAATGTCAGTTGTAATTCCAATGTACAATGCATCCGCATTTATTCGCAAAGTTATCGAACAATTAATTCATCAAACATATAAGAATATTGAAATCATAATTGTTGATGATGGCAGTACTGATAATTGTGGTGAAATTATCAAAGAATATGCGAAACACGATAAACGCATTAAATTGATCACACAAAAAAATGCCGGCGTATCGGCGGCTTCAAACACAGGGATTATGGCGGCAACTGGCGAATATGTGTGCATACACGATCATGACGATTTTGTAAATCTGGAATATTTTGAAAAAATGGCAAACGCAGCAACTTTAACAAACGCGGATGTTTTATGTGGCGAAGTATGTGAACCCGGTTGGTCTTTTCCAGAATTCAAACACATTGAAATCGCGACATCAATGGCGGACAAAATTCAAATGACACACGCGAATGCTTTTAATTGTGCATGGCGGTATGCGTATAAAACAGAATTTTTACGTAAAACAAAATTACTTTTTGAAACATCCGTTTGTGGTGCCCAAGATGTCATATTTTCTAAATCAGCGATAGTATTGGCGGACACCGTCGCAACCGTACCTGGGGCAATTTATACTGTGCGCGACCAACCAACATCACTTGGTAAAAACAAAAAACGCAAAGCGGCAGGAATAACCGAAGATACTGCAAAAGCATGGAAACGTTACGATGATTTTATCACGCAACATGGTGCAAAAGATTTATTAGAGGCCCCAGATAAACCATCTGAAACACATACTTTTAAACTGTTTAATTGCGTGATATTTAAGAAAGAAGTTTTCCCACGCAAAAAAAGATATTTTCTTTTTGGTATAAATATTGGCACATACCATATGGACTGAATCTTGATTGCAAAACGCATATAAACATTGTATAGTTATATCATAAGATATAATTTATTATGTCAAAACGATTATTTTTATTTGCAGGATATGACAAAAACGGCATTATTGACGATGCATTGATTTATTACGTTCAAAACCTTGCCACGTATGGCGATGTTATTCTTTGCATGGACAGCGATTGTGACGATGTTCAACTTACAAAAATTAAACCATTTACAATTTACGCGATGGCCAAACGTCATGGCGAATATGATTTTGGTTCTTATAAACGTTGCTTTCAATATGCGCGCGATAATGATTTATTAAAAAATTACGACGTTATGTATTTGGTAAATGATTCTGTGTTTGGGCCTATGTTTAATATGGCAAACATTATCAAAGGTATTGAAAATTTACCAACAGATGCCGGCGGAATGGTTATTTCAAAACATAAAACGCATACATTTATGGAATCTTGGTTCGTGCGTTTAAATAAAAATATATTTATATCTAAGTGGTTTGATAAATTTATGTCGGCCGTCACAAAAGAAATCGACAAAGATACAATAACTATCAAATACGAACATGGCTTAACTAATTTAATAAGGAATAATAATTGTTCATGTTCTGGGCTATATGAATTTTATGGTCGATTTACATATAACAAACCAAAAACTTTGTTTAAATTGGGATGTCCTTTTGTGAAAAAGGCTTCGTTTATACGCCATAACGGCGCATGCGGAAACCAGATAAAATATATATTAAAACACGCTGATAAAATCGCAACACAATCTGTGATGATTACCGCCAATCGCGTTTACGGCGCAAAATATATGAATAAATTGCTAACATATAACCCAATCAAAATTATGATGCGAAATATAAATTATTTAATCAAAAAAATTACAAATGGTGATGCACTATGAAAAACCAAAAACGCATAGCGGCAATAACAATGGCACGCGATGATGAATTTTTCCTGTCCCGTTGGATTGCATATTACGGCAAACAATTAGGAACTGAAAATTTATATATTTTATTGGATGGCACCGATCAAAATGCACCTGAAAACGCAGGCAATGCACATATTATAAAATTTGAACATCAACAAATGTCGCGTAGCGCTGGCGATAAATACAGAATTGGTAAAATAACTGAAATGGCGCATAAATTATTAAAAGATTATGATATAATCATTGGGTGTGACAGTGATGAATTTTTAATTGTCGATCCAAAACTTAAAAAAACTTTGCCTGAATATTTATCAAACAAAAAAATACACACAACCGTTTCAGGATTGGGTTTGGACGTTGGACAACATTTGTATAACGAAGCAATCCTGGATCGTGAATCACCATTTTTAGAACAACGTGAATACGCCCTGCTTTCCACACGCTACACCAAACCAGTTGTAATAAACAAACCTGTATTTTGGGGCAGCGGTTTCCACAGCATTCGTCGTCATAATTTCCACATAGATAAAAATTTATATCTGCTTCATTTTGGTGCAATTGATATGGACATGTTGGAACAAAAGGCAAAAAAACGCGGTGCCGATTGGGTGAATCATTTAAAACGTCGTGGGAATGGAACGATAAATGCAGTCACACATTCAAAACCGCATAGCGAACGGTGGTTGCGCATAGCGCGATTTTTGCAAACATATTTGCGACCAATATACGCCTTACGTAAACCAGCCATGTTGGGATTAAAAATAGTTGTAAAAATTCCACCACGATTTAAGAAATCAGGGATATAATCTGCTTGGCTATTTCGTCACTATCAAAACGATTTAATGATTTTGTCGCTTCTTTTATCATAGATTTTGTATCAACATTTCCGTTATATACATCTGATAATAATTGTGCCAACTGATTTGCATTGCCGGGTTCAAAAAGTGATCCACAACGTCCATCTAATAAAATTTCACGCGGTCCACATTTACAATCAGAAGAAACATTTACAGAATTCAAAGCCATAGATTCTACCAATACTGTAGGCAATCCTTCGCCATAACTTGATAAAATATTTGCCAATGCATTTTTCATATAAACAAAAGGATTTTGTTGTGCCCCAATAAACATAATTTGTTTTTTTGATTTTAAAATATTTGCATATTTTTTATATTCATCTGCTTTGTCACCATCACCAACAATAATCAATTTTACATTTGGGTTTTTGTTTATATTATAAAACATATCAAAACCATTTAATATGGTTTTGATATCTTTATCGCCAGATAACCGCGATACAGAACAAAAATAATCGCCATTTATATTGATTTTTTCTTTTGCTTTATTTTGAATATCTTTGATATCTATCGGGTTATAAATTCTTATTATCTTGTCTTTACATTGCGGATACAAACCTTGTAAAGCATGCATACATTCATCGGTCAACACAACGCATTTATCATAATGTTTTATATATTTTTCAAATCTACGTTTTATAAAAACATTCAAAGAAGAATGAAACCAAGCAATCTTTTTTGCGCATTTAATTTGTTTTAATTCATCTATAAAACCAAAATCATGATAATCTATGAACACATCAAATTGATTCAAAATATTTTTTATAAAAAACTTTCGATG
>Ga0310786_10000830_pt1 | contig 49373 bp, 34 predicted proteins | sample AusTroGonzalo_MG_FD_203881 | JGI IMG/M metagenome (GOLD analysis project Ga0310786, IMG submission 203881) | Bovine rumen microbial communities from tropical cattle in Woodstock, Queensland, Australia - Gonzalo_03 (v2) (version 2) | ecosystem: Host-associated > Mammals > Digestive system >...
TTCTTTAGTAAGTACATCTTCTCGGGTGCAAAGGTAGTGAATATATAAGGAACGCGCAAGGGGAACGGTCTGGCTCGTCAAATCCTAAAATTGTTAGCCGCTGGTACAGAGATGGTTATGTAGCAGTTTTTGTTTTTAACACGAATGAGCATGAATAATAATTTAATGGTAATTATATGGTTAATTATATGGGCATTATATGTTAAAAACAAATCACCTAGGAAAATGAGAAAAATGGTGACACCCGGCGCACCCGACGCACCTAAGTTCCACCCCTAAAGGGAAGGGGAATGGTGCAGAGTTGTATGTTTATGCATTTAGGCCTCTGAAAAGCTTACCTTTAGCTGTCTAAAGCTTACCTTTTCGGCGCTAAAGGTCACCTTTAGGATCCTAAAGCTTACCTTTTCTGGACCAGAGGTTGATAGCATGAAATATCAGATAATCATGGTAACAAACCGACCAACATTTCGAGCTCTCTTGACATTGATATGCATACATATCCACCACCTTGTATATATATACTTTTCATCCTGCCTCCCTCCTCTCCCTCCCCCTCCCCCTCCCGCTCGGGATGGAGATAGGTTTCAGGTGCGTCGGGTGCGCCGGGTGTCACCACTTTTTTCGTTTCCTATGTATTTTTTGCTCGCTTCGCTCCGCTCCAGCTTGCCTCGCTTGCTACCGCAGGGACGCAATGCCACCCCTCCCTAACTACCTCAGAACCAACAAGTAACGACTTTAGGATTTGACGAGCCAGGACGTTTCCCTTGGAAACTACTGATCTTTTCACTACCTTTGCTCCCAGAAATCAGACATTGTGGGACAACAGGACTCGTGCGGCCGTCGCGCATCTTCTACGGGAAGTGATAACCAAGCGCGCTGCACACCTGCGGAAGCAGCAATACCGGATTGACTGACGTCTATAAGTCTTCACACCTTGAAGCCCGATTGCGGATCTGGTGCACTCCGCTAACACAGTCTTCCCACGCTTGTGTCTGCATCATTAAAAAAAAGAAAAGTACGTACGAAAGGCTAGCCAGCTAGGGCCCGCAGGAATGCGCGCCAGACTTCGGCTCCTCAAGACGGTTCTGGTCGCCGTCACGGGGGCTGGGGGCAAAACAATCCTAATCCAACTCTGTGTCACAGTGCGCAATGTGACCAGCTTGGATTATGGGTTGTAGACAAACACCATGGTAAGAATTGCCGTTACTGCCGCTGTGACCAGCATCGGCAGCAAGTGGCGAGTGTATGCGGATTATGCAAGACCCTAATAAATAGGACTTATTTTTCGTTATTCAAAAATAATTCGCATATTTGCCGTCTATTTCCCTTCGCATATGGCTTTTGCCTTCTCATTCAGCTTGAGGCATTGCCCACAAGTTGACATTGGTTAGTTCTGACATCAAGTTTCCTTTTTATCGCAAACAAGGCTTAAAGCTAATAGAAAACGATTAGCAATCATAGGGATTCTTTCTCTTGTGATCATGGGATGGTTCTCCTATCACACATTTCTAAAGCGCCACTTTAGAATCCTAAAGTACCACTCTTCGTTGCTAAAGTGGCACTTCTCAGAAAAAAGTCGCCGCTTTTATCTCAATACTTGAACGTAGTTTCAAAGACGGCGGTGTTCTGGCGGTTGTCGGTAGCCTCGAAGCGGAGGCGGTGCTGACGGCCGCTGGGACGGAGCCACGACTCGCGGAGCTCACAGGCGTAGCGGGTGGTCTTCTCGAGGGCGTCGAAGACGATGAAACGGTCGTCGACGGTGGCCGTCCACGAGGCGATGCCACTGCCGGCGTCCTGAACGCTGAGGACGAGACGGTCGCCCTGGAGGGTGACGGGATTGACCGTGGGCGGCTGGTCGTCGTAAGCCAGATGGTAACGGCCTGCCAGCTCGCGGATGTAGCCGGTGAGCCACCCGTCATGATACTCGCCACCGAGGAAACGGCCCAACTCGTCTATGAGGAAGAGCTTTGTGGGGTCAGCCACGGGACGGCGGACGAAGATGCTCAGCGGGACATCGCTGAGAAGAGGGGTGGAGAAGCCGGTGAAGGAGTAGTCGTCGGAGAGGGCGTCGGGGCGCTGCTGAACAAGCGGCTGGAGGGGGACGTCGGCGGCGATGAAGCCGTAGGGGACGACGAGCTGGAGGCCAGGGCGGGAGTAGCTGGAGGTGCGGTCGCAGCGGAGGCGGTTTTTGGGCTGCGACGAGGACGCAGCATAGGAGACCAAGGGGCGGAAGGACGAGGAAGCCGAGGAGTGGAGATACGCGGGACGCTGGCCCTGGACGATGAAGGAGTAGCGGCTCTCGTTACCCTTGAAGTCGCGGAGGACGTACTCCAGCTGGTAGGGGCGCTCCTCGCAGAAGTCGACGATGCCGCGGTTCTTGTCTGCCCACAGGATAGGCAGGCGGCAGGCGGGCTCGACGAAGGACTTCATGTACCACACGTTACTGCGACGGTAGTGTTCGTAGTCGCCCCAGTCGTTGACCATGCGGTTCAGGGCCATGGGCACACGGGAGACATCAGAACGGAACACCTCGCGGCCATCGACAAGCAGCGTGGTGTAGCGGATGCCGTAGTGGTTGTAGGTCTCCTGCATGTAGTCGTTGGCCCAGAGGGCGAAGCCCACCCTACCCCATGCCGTGAACTCACGGTCGAGGTGGTGGCTGGAGAACCCGAAGTTCTGTTTGGAGCGACCGCCGTTGAAGATGCCGTCATACTGCGGAATGGCCTCGAAGCCGTGGGCCTGTGGCGGCACGCTGTCGTTGATATAGTCGGCAAGCACGGCATAGGGGTCGAGCATATCCCACGTGCGGGTGTCGTGGAGTTCGAGGTGGAGGTGTGGACCGGTGCTGTGGCCGGTGTTGCCACTGAGGGCAATGAACTGCCCTTGGCTGACGGGGACGTCAAGCGGCGTCAGCCGCGCGTCGGCGACGCTGGTTTTATGGCGGTATTGATAGCGGCGCAGGGCTGCCTTGATACGCGGGGAGAAGGCCTTCAGATGACAGTAGACGGACGTCTGGCCCGTAGGATGAGTGACGTAGACGGCATTGCCGAAGCCATAGAGGCCGACGGTAACGCGGGAGACATAGCCGTCGGCAATGGCGTAGATGTGCTTGCCCTCGACATTGCCGGTCTTGACGTCAAGACCGCCATGAAAGTGGTGAGGACGGGGTTCACCAAAATTCCCCGCCAGTGAGATGTCGTAATCCACTGGCGGGGTAAAGATATTCAGGAGAATGCAAAAAGCGGCTATCAACATGCCTTAAAGCTCATGTCCAGTCCCATGACGCTGTGCGTTAGGGCACCGACGGAGATGAAGTCGACACCCTGCTCTGCGTAGTCGCGGATGGTATCGAAGGTGATGCCGCCGGAGGACTCCGTCTCGTAGCGGTGGTCTATCAGTTCGACGGCCTTCTTGGTGTCGGGCACGGAGAAGTTGTCGAGCATGATACGGTCGACACCGCCATGGTCGAGCACCTGCTGGAGCTCGTCGAAGGAGCGCACCTCTATCTCGATCTTCAGGTCGAGGCCCTTCTCCTTCAGATAGGCATGACAGCGGTCGATGGCGTTGGTGATGCCGCCGGCGAAGTCGACGTGATTGTCCTTGAGCAGGATCATGTCGAAGAGTCCGATGCGGTGGTTACAGCCGCCGCCAATCTTCACGGCCTGCTTCTCGAGCATACGCATACCGGGAGTGGTCTTGCGGGTGTCGAGGACACGGGTACCAGTGCCCTTGAGACGTTCGACATAGCGGTCGGTCATCGTGGCGATGCCGCTCATACGCTGCATGATGTTCAGCATCAGACGTTCCGTCTGGAGCAGCGAGCGTATCTTACCCGAGACAATCATTGCAATGTCGCCCTTCTTTACACGCGTACCGTCGCCCATGAGCACCTCGACCTTCATCTCGGGGTCGAAGCGGCGGAACACCTCCTTGGCAATCTCGACACCGGCCAGGATACCATCTTCCTTGATAAGGAGATGGCTCTTGCCCATGGCGTCCTCAGGGATACAGCAGAGGGTGGTATGGTCGCCGTCGCCGATATCCTCGGCAAACGACAGGTCGATGAGACGGTCGACGAGTTCTTCAACGCTTAGCATAGGCTCAACGAATTAAAAGAGTTCGTCAAGATAGATACCGAAACCGATGCGCAGGCCTAAGCCGGAGTAGTTCTTGAAGTCCTTGAGGCTCATGTCGTAGTAGAGCTCGGGCTCGATGGTGACCGTGCGGCTAATGAAGAACGTATAGCCAAGGTTGACGTTGGGAAGGAAATCGTCGTAGCCCTCAGTGTGCTTGTAGTTCGCACCAGCACCAAGATACAGTCCGTTCTGCTCGATGTGATAGCGCAGACCGGCTCCGAGCCGGAAGTCGTTGGGAGCCTCCTGACGGAGATTCCACTGGCCTTCAGCGAGAAGCATCCAGTCGTCCATGAACATATAGCCCACCTTGGCATTGAGGCCCAAGTCCCACTTCGTGTTGGCATTGTAGTGGAGATCAAGGTTGGTCAAACCAGCACTTGCGTAGAGTTTCCCCTGCTCGAACTGAGCACTTGCGCTGACAACGGTCATCAGACCGAAGAACAGCATAAACAATTTCTTTTTCATACCTTTCATATTTGTTGTTATAAGTTGTTAGCTTGCTTTTTACGCCATCCATTATACCAGAGGCCGAACCACAGAATGGCGACGAAGAGACACACGACTCCGAAGACATAACCCACGCTGCCGAGGTCAAGGGCCTGCTTCGACACGAAGAACCACGTAGAGCAGACGGTGGTCATGAAGAGGGCGGGAATCAGCGTTATCCAGAAGCACTTACGTTCGCGGACGAGGTAGACGGTCAGCGTCCAGAGGGTGAACACCGAGAGCGCCTGGTTAGACCAGCCGAAGTACTGCCAGATGGTGTTGAAACCGTCGGGGTTCTCTATCTGCCACACGAGCATGGCGATGGAACAGAGGAACATCGGGATGCAGATCATGAGACGCTTGGCGATGGGACGCTGGTCCATCTTCAGCCAGTCGGCCACGATGAGACGGCCGGAACGGAAAGCGGTATCGCCGCTGGTGATAGGCGCTGCCACCACACCGAGCATGGCGAGGACGGCACCGGCAACACCGAGCCAGTCGTTACAGACAAGGTTGACAACGGCGGGAGCCGACGTGGAGAAACCCTTCGTGGCTGCCTCGATGAGCTCGTAGCCGGGGGCGGGACTGCCATAGAAGAACCACGAGGCGACGGTGGCCCAGATGAGGGCAACGATACCCTCGGTAATCATGGCACCATAGAAGATGGGGCGACCCATGCGCTCGGACTTCACGCAGCGTGCCATGAGGGGGCTCTGCGTAGCGTGGAAACCGCTGATGGCACCGCAGGCGATGGTGATGAACAGTGCGGGGAAGATGGCGTCTGTCCATGTGTCGGGATGGGTTGCAGCACCCATATTATAAAGGTGTGACCACAGCTCGGGCACCGTTGGCCAGTGCAAGAACAGCCACGCCATCAGGGCGCCGGCCATAAACAGCAGGGAGAAGGCGAAGAGCGGATAGACCTTGCCGATAATCTTGTCGATGGGCAGCATCGTAGCGATGATGTAGTAGCCGAAGATGATGACGATCCACATCATCGTCTCGCCACCGATGGAGTGAAGGATCTCTGCCGGCGAGTAGACAAACACCGTGCCCACCATGATGAGCAGCAGGACGGTGAAGACGAGCATCACCGACTTGGTCGTCTTGCCCAGGTACTTTCCGATGAGCTCAGGCAGTCCGGCACCGCCATTGCGCATGGAGAGCATACCGCTGAGATAGTCGTGGGTGGCACCGGCGAAGATGCAGCCGAAGACAATCCACAGATAGGCCGCGGGGCCGAACTTCGCACCCATGATGGCACCGAAGATAGGACCTGTGCCGGCAATGTTCAGGAACTGGATCATGAAAATCTTCCAGTTGGGAAGCACGATGAAATCAACGCCGTCGGCCTTGGCAACGGCGGGTGTCACACGGTCGTCGGGGCCGAAAACACGCTCCACGAACCGTCCATAGAGAAAGAAGCCCAGGACAAGAACCACGAGGCTCAGTACGAATGAAATCATTTCTGTAACCTTTTTTATGAGTTTTCTCGTGCAAAAGTAATACTTTTATTTGAGAAATGGAAAAAATATCGTAATTTTGCACGCAATTAACAAAGAAAAAGCCTTGAAAACGAAATATCTTGTCATACTATTGTTTTTCTGCCTCACGCTGCACGCCCAAAAGCATGAGGTGAGAGCCGTTTGGCTGACCACCATCGGCGGCATAGACTGGCCACGCAACCACACGGCAGCAGCTCAGAAGCGCGAGCTTACAACGATGCTGGACCAGCTGAAACGCGCCGGCATCAATACGGTGCTCGTGCAGACACGCGTCAGGGCGTCGACCATCTATCCTTCAGACATGGAGCCCTTCGACATCTGCCTGACGGGCACCCACGGACGGTCGCCGGGCTACGACCCCCTGCTGTTCATCATCGAAGAATGTCACCGCCGCGGCATGGAGTGTCATGCCTGGATGGTGACTATTCCCATCGGCAAGACCAGCGAGGCACGGTTCAAGGAGTTCAAGCGCCGTCACCCCCAGTTGGTGAAGACCATCGGACAGGAAGGGTTCATGAACCCCGAGGTGGCGGCCACCGGCGACTATCTGGCAAGCATCTGTGCCGAGGTCACCAGCCGCTACGACATCGACGGCATACACCTGGACTATATCCGCTACCCCGAGACATGGCCAAAGGTGAAGAAGAGCGGCGAAAGCAGTGAGCGGAGAAAGAACATCACCGACATCGTACGTAAGATCAATAGAAGCGTCAAACAGCTGAAGCCCTGGGTCAAGCTGTCGTGCTCGCCCATCGGCAAGTCGGGCGACCTCGCACGCTACCGCTCAGGCGGATGGAACGCCTACACGGCGGTCTTTCAGGACGCACAGGGATGGCTTCGCGACGGGCTGATGGACCAGCTATACCCGATGATGTACTTCCGCGGCAACAACTTCTACCCCTTCGCCCTGGACTGGCAGGAGCGCAGCAACGGACGTACCATCGTCCCGGGACTGGGCATCTACTTCCTCTCGCCACGCGAGAAGGACTGGCCGCTACAGGACATTACCCGCGAGATGCACTTCCTCCGTCAGAACGGCATAGGCCACTGCTACTTCAGGGCGAAATTCCTGACAGACAACACCAAGGGCATCTACAGCTTTGCGCAGGACTTCGATGAGGCGCCAGCACTGATTCCGCCGATGACATGGGCATGGAACAAGGCACCGGAAGCCCCCACCCGTCTGGACGTCAAACGGACTGTCAGCACAGACCGCATCAGCTGGGAGGGGGCGAGAGACCTGTCACGCGCGTCATACCTATTATATAATGTGTATGCCTCAACAACCCCTGAGGTAGACACCCAGGAGCCGCGCAACCTCATTGCCACAAGGCTGAGGGGCTCGCGTCTTAACGTGCCGCACACACAAGGGCAGACACTCTACTATGCCGTCACCGCCCTGGACCGCTATGGCAACGAGAGCCGTGCCATCATGTCGGACGCGAAGGCCACCAATGTACGCGCCATGAAGCCGCTGACACCGATGGACACGAAGATTCCACCGTTCTACTATCTGATGAACAAGAAAGAACGGAAAAAATTGGGGCTATGAGACAAAATCATTGCTATTTGAACAATTTTCAATGGTAGAATTGTATCAATTGTCGTAACTTTGCACCGCGAAATCTAAAAATCATAATAGACAATAGACTATGGAAAGAACATGGAGATGGTTTGGCAAGAAGGACAAGATCACCCTTGCCATGCTGAGACAAATTGGAGTTGAGGGCATCGTCACCGCCCTGCACGACGTGCCCCTCGGTGAGGTGTGGACACGTGAGAAAATCCGCGACCTGCGCGAATACATCGAGAGCTACGGCATGCGCTGGAGCGTCGTCGAGTCGCTGCCCGTGGTGGAGACCATCAAGTACGGCGGCCCTGACCGCGACCACCAGATAGAGGTCTATAAGGAGTCGCTGCGCAACCTCTCGGCAGAGGGTATCCACTGCATCTGCTACAACTTCATGCCCGTGCTCGACTGGGCACGTACCGACTTGTTCCATGACAACCCCAACGGTGCCACGAACCTCTACTTCAACTACGCAGAGTTCGCCTATTTCGACATCTACATCCTGAAGCGTGCCGGAGCCCGCGAGGAATGGGCAAACTTCGAAATGAGGAATGAGAAAGGAGAAGTGATCGAGCGTAACGTGTTGGCTGAGTGCGACGAACTCGCCAAGACGATGACACCCGAAAAGGAGCACAAGCTGGTGGAGAACATCATCATCAAGACACAGGGCTTCGTCAGCGGTAACTTCAGCGAGAACGACGAGGCACCCATCCAGAAGTTCCGCGACTTCCTGGACCTCTACAAGGGCATCGACAAGGCACAGCTCCGCGAGAATATGAAGTACTTCCTCGAGGCCATTATGCCGACGTGCGAGGAGTGCGGTATGAACATGTGCGTTCACCCCGACGATCCCCCCATCGAGATTCTCGGTCTGCCGCGTATCGTACGCACCGAGGAGGACATCCAGTGGTTCCTCGATGCCGTGCCCAACAAGCATAACGGTCTGACATTCTGCGCAGGAAGCCTCTCGGCAGGCTCTTACAACAACGTCGTGGAGCTGGCCAAGAAGTTTGCTTCGCGCACCCACTTCGTTCACCTCCGCTCCTGCCACATCTTCCCCAACGGCGACTTCACCGAGGCCAGCCACCTGGGCGGACGTGCCGACATCATCGAGCTCTGCAAGATTTTCGAGAAGGAGAACCCGCAGCTGCCCATGCGTGTTGACCACGGCATGACCTTCACCGACGAGCCCGGCGGCATCATGGACGAGTCGAGCCACGGCCATAACGCCGGCTACACCCTCTTGGGCCGTATGTTCGCCCTCGGACAGGTGCAGGGCATCCTCGCCACCGTCGACCGCGAACTGGGAATCGAATACAAGCAGCCCGGATTCTTCGATTAATTGAAAAATGACAATTGATAATTATGAAGCTTAACGACATACTGAGCGGACAGTTGAACGCCGCAGAATGGGAGCAGAAAGGTTACGAGCTCCCGAAGTTTGACATCAAGGCCGTCCGCGAGAAGACGGCCAAGGAGCCGACGTGGGTACACTTCGGCGGCGGCAACATCTTCCGCGCCTTCCCTGCCGCCATCCTTAACGACGCGCTGAACACGGGCAAGTACGACCGCGGCGTCATCGTGGCCGAGACTTTCGACTTCGAGGTTATCGACAAGGCATACGCGCCTTACGACAACCTGTCGCTCTGCGTCAACCTCTGCTCTGACGGCTCTATAGAGAAGAAAGTTATCGCTTCCGTAACAGAGGCGTTAAAGGCTGATTTCCAGTTTGATGACTGGAATCGGCTCGCGGAAATCTTTAAGAACAAGAGTCTGCAGATGATCTCGTTCACCATCACCGAGAAAGGCTACACCTACAACGAAGCTGACCTCGCTCGCGGACTGAAGCCCGTCTTCGCCATGGGTAAGGTTTGTGCCCTGTTGCTGGAGCGTTTCAATGCCGGACAGCTGCCCCTCACGGTGCAGTCGATGGACAACTGCTCGCACAACGGCGACAAGGTGAAGGCCGGTGTCTTTGCATACGCTGAGCGCTGGGTGAAGGACGGCCTCGTGCCCGCCGCCTTCCTTGACTACCTGAAGGACGAGACGAAGATTACCTTCCCCTGGTCGATGATCGACAAGATTACGCCGCGTCCCCACGAGAAGGTGAAGGAGCTGCTGGCCAAGGACGGTTTCGAGGACAATGACTACATAGAGACGGAGAAGCACACCTTTACTGCGCCGTTCGTCAACGCCGAGGAGGTGCAGTACCTCGTCATCGAGGACAACTACACCAACGGCCGTCCCCCACTCGACCTCGGAGGCGCGCTCTACACCACCCGTGAGACCGTGGACAAGGTGGAGACGATGAAGGTGACCACCTGTCTGAACCCGTTGCACACGGCCATGTCCATCTACGGCTGTATGCTGGGCTATACGCTCATCTCCGCCGAGATGAAGGACGACGACCTGCGTGCGTTCATTCAGAAAATCGGCTACATGGAGGCCATGCCCGTCGTCGTCGATCCCGGTGTGCTGAACCCCTACGAGTTCATTGGCGCCGTCATCAACCGCCGTCTGCCGAACCCCTTCATGCCCGACGCCCCGCAGCGTATCGCTATGGACACCTCGCAGAAGCTGCCCATCCGTTTCGGTGAGACGCTGAAGAAGTATGTGGCACGCGGACTGGACAAGTCGAACCTCGTGCTGATACCCCTGACGCTGGCTGGCTATGCCCGTTACCTGAAGGGTCTCAAAGACGACCTCACCACCTTCGAGCCCTCGCCAGACCCCATGCTGGCCGAGTTGCAGGCTATCGTCGCCCCGCTGGAAATCGGCAAGCCCGACCAGGACTGGAGTTGCTTGAAACAACTGTACTCACGCAAGGATGTCTTCGGTCTCGACCTCTATGAGGCTGGCCTCGGCGAGCAGATCGAGGGTATGGTCAAGGAACTGTATGCCGGCAAGGGTGCCGTACGCGCCACGCTGCACAAATATGTGGCCGCCAGGTAAGGAATATAGTTAAAAAAACATAAAAGCATCGCCTTTCAACAGAGGCGGTGCTTTTTTCTTGCTGAAAATCAGTACCTTTGCAGCCACTTTGCTCCAAAAGGGGCAGATAGGTTCGGAACAGGCGCCGTTCCTATTGATTATTAACCCATTAAAACCACGACCCGGTAACGTCTGTCCAGGTCACCGCCCCATTCGCGAGAAGGGGCACGAAAACAAACATTATGTCAGAATTAACAAAGAACGTTCAGCCGTTGGCAGACTTCAATTGGGAAGAGTTCGAGAACGGTACTGTAGCCAATGTCAGCAAGGAAGAGCTTGACAAGGCCTACAATGAAACCCTGAACAAAGTTGCCGACCACCAGGTAGTTGACGGTACCGTCATCTCGGTCGACAAGAAGGAAGTCGTCGTGAACATTGGTTACAAGAGCGACGGCATCATCCCCGCCAGCGAGTTCCGCTACAACCCTGAGCTGAAGGTTGGCGACGTCGTAGAGGTCTACGTCGAGAACGCCGAGGACAAGAAGGGTCAGCTCGTGCTGTCGCACAAGAAGGCTCGTCTGTCAAAGTCTTGGGACCGCGTCAACGAGGCTCTCGAGCAGGAGCAGATCATCCAGGGTTACATCAAGTGCCGCACGAAGGGTGGCATGATTGTCGACGTCTTCGGCATCGAGGCCTTCCTGCCCGGTTCACAGATTGACGTTCATCCCATACGCGACTACGACCAGTTCGTAGGCAAGACGATGGAGTTCAAGGTGGTGAAGATCAACCAGGAGTTCCGCAACGTCGTTGTCTCGCACAAGGCTCTCATCGAGGCCGAGCTGGAGGCTCAGAAGAAGGAGATCATCTCGAAGCTCGAGAAGGGTCAGATTCTCGAGGGTACTGTCAAGAACATCACCTCGTACGGCGTCTTCGTCGACCTTGGCGGTGTGGACGGACTCATCCATATCACAGACCTCAGCTGGGGCCGTGTCGACGATCCGAAGAAGGTTGTCGAGCTCGACCAGAAAATCAACGTCGTCATCCTCGACTTCGACGACGAGAAGAAGCGTATCGCCCTCGGCCTGAAGCAACTGACACCGCATCCCTGGGATGCTCTGGATGCTGAGCTCAAGGTGGGTGACCACGTCAAGGGTAAGGTCGTTGTCATCGCTGACTACGGCGCATTCGTTGAAATCCAGCCCGGTGTTGAGGGTCTGATCCACGTCAGCGAGATGTCGTGGAGCCAGCACCTGCGCAGCGCTCAGGAGTTCCTGAAGGTTGGCGACGAGGTGGAGGCTGTCATCCTGACCCTCGACCGCGACGAGCGCAAGATGTCTCTCGGCATCAAGCAGCTGAAGGAAGATCCCTGGGAGGCTATCGAGACGAAGTATCCTGTTGGTTCTAAGCACAACGCCAAGGTTCGCAACTTCACCAACTTCGGTGTGTTCGTCGAGCTGGAGGAGGGTGTCGACGGTCTGATTCACATCAGCGACCTCTCTTGGACCAAGAAGGTGAAGCACCCCTCAGAGTTCACTCAGGTGGGCGCTCCCATCGACGTCATCGTTCTCGACATCGACAAGGAGAACCGTCGTCTGTCTCTCGGCCACAAGCAACTGGAGGACAACCCCTGGGATGTCTTTGAGGAGAAGTACACCGTTGGCTCTATCCACACCGGTAAGATCACTGAGCTGCTCGAGAAGGGCGCCGTGGTTGTCCTCGACGAGAACGTCGAAGGCTTCGCTACGCCTAAGCACCTCGTCAAGGAGGATGGCTCACAGGCTCAGCAGGGTGAGGAGCTGCCCTTCAAGGTGATTGAGTTCAACAAGGACAGCAAGCGCATCATCCTGAGCCACAGCCGCACCTTCGAGGATCCCGCACGTGAGGAGAAGAAGGCTGCTGCCAAGAAGGCTCCCCGCGCTGCCAAGAAGGAGGAAGCACCGAAGATTGAGAACGTTGCTGCAAGCACCACGCTCGGCGATCTCGACGTGCTCGCCAACCTGAAGGCTCAGATGGAAAAGGACAAATAAAGTCGATTTTTCGATAAGATTTCGGCGGTAAGGTGTAAAAATAACACCTTACCGCTTTTTTTTTCCGATTTTTCATTGCCGTTTCAAAAATAAGTTGTAAATTTACACCCAAAATTGTCAATCAAATAAATTACAACACTAAAAACCTCTACAATGAAAAACCTGAAAGGTACATTTATGGCTATGGGCATTGCCACTGCAATGCTCGCAGCTTGTGCTGGCGGACAGGAAGCTCCGCAGCTGACGGCATCGGGTCTTAACCCTGCCAAGTTCGACACCATCATCAACGGTGACACCGTGAAGCTCTACACGCTGAAGAATGCCAACGGCATGGAAGTGTGCATCACAAACTACGGCGGCCGCATCGTCAGCCTGATGGTGCCCGACAAGGACGGCAAGCTCACTGATGTGGTACTGGGCTTCGACAACATCGCTCAGTATGCCGACACCCTGAACTCTCCCTCAGACTACGGCTCCAGCGTTGGCCGCTATGCCAACCGCATCCAGGGCGGCAAGTTCTCACTGAACGGCACCGACTACCAGCTGAAGCAGAACGACGGTCCCAACTGCCTGCATGGCGGCGGCACCACAGGCTGGATGAACCAGGTGTACAAGGCTGAGCAGATTGACGACCAGACGCTGAAGCTGACCATCGTCGCTGAGGACGGTGAGAACGGATTCCCCGGCACCGTCACCGCTGTCACCACCTATAAGCTGACCGACGACAACGTGCTGGACATGACCTGGGAGGCTGAGACCGACAAGGAGACCATCATCAACCAGACAAACCACAACTACTATAACCTGAGCGGTGACTTCACACAGGCTGCCTACGACCAGGAGCTTTATGTGAACGCTGACTTCTTCACCCCCAGCGACACGCTCTACATTCCGACGGGCGAGATCAAGTCGGTTGAGGGCACGGCCATGGACTTCCGTACACCGCACGCTGTTGGTGACTCCATCAACAGCCAGTTCGACCAGATCCAGAACGCTGGCGGTTACGACCACAACTACTGTCTGAACACCAAGGGCGACGACACGCAGGTTTGCGCAAGCCTCTACAGCCCCAAGACCGGCATCTTCATGGAGATGTACACCAACGAGCCGGGCGTACAGGTATACAGCGGTAACTTCCAGGGGGTAGGCAAGGATGCCGACATCATCCGCAAGCACGGTCTGAAATACCCGAAGCACGTCAGTGTCTGCCTGGAGAGCCAGAAATATCCTGACAGTCCCAACAAGAAGGACTGGATACAGCCCACGCTGAAACCCGGCGAGAAGTACTACAGCCACGCTGCCTATAAGTTCTCGACAAAGTAACTCCCCCTTTCACGAAAAAGAACAATAACAAATAAAAACATTCAGAAACATGGACAAAATTTTTGAAGCGCTAAGTAACAATGGATTTGCTACTGCCGACTATCTTGTATTTATTGTCTACATCATTCTTCTTGTGGGCCTGGGACTGTTCCTGTCGCGCACCAAGAAGGGAGAAGAGAAATCGTCGACGGACTACTTCCTGGCAGGTAACACCCTGACATGGTGGGCTGTAGGTGCATCACTCATCGCCGCTAACATTTCTGCCGAGCAGTTTATCGGCATGTCAGGCTCTGCCTTCGCATCAGGTATCGCACCGGCTGCTTACGAGCTGATGGCTGCTGCCACACTGCTTGTTGTCGGTAAGTTCCTGCTCCCGCTGATGATCAAGAAGAAGATCTTCACCATTCCCCAGTTCCTCCGCGAGCGTTACAACTGGGGAGTAGGCTTCGCCTTCTCACTGCTGTGGCTCTTCCTCTATGTCTTCGTCAACCTGACTTCTGTGGCTTGGCTCGGTGCGCTGGCTATCCAGCAGATCCTGGGTCTGCCTACCGATATGACTGTCATGGTAGCAGGCATGGAGATTGACCAGGTACGTATGTGCATCATCCTGTCTCTGTTCATCATTGCCGGTATCTACTCTATCTACGGTGGTCTGGCTTCTGTGGCATGGACGGACGTCATGCAGGTGACCTTCCTCGTTGGCGGTGGTCTGATTACTGCCTATGCAGCCCTCTCCGTCATTGGCGGTGAGATGGGACTTGGTGGTGCCTGGGACGCCCTCGTTCACATCAAGGATTATTTGGCATCGATTGACGGTGACAAACACTTCAACCTCGTCGTCACTCGTAATGAAGACCTTTATCCCGTCATCAACGGTGTTGTTGACGGTGCTGGTAACATTGTACAAAACGAAGATCCGTTCTTCACCAATCCTGGTATCGTCCTGATCTTCGGTGCTCTGTGGCTGACCAACTTGGGCTACTGGGGCTTCAACCAGTACATCATCCAGAAGGGTCTTGCTGCCAAGTCACTCGACGAGGCAAAGAAGGGTATGGTATTCGCTGCCTTCCTAAAGATTTTGATCCCCTTCATCGTCTGTATCCCCGGTGTTTGCGCTTTCTACATCATGAATGCTGATGAGTGTGCCGACCTGCGCATGCAGTTGGCCGGCTCTATCGCACGTTCTGACGATGCTTATCCTTTCCTGATCCGTAACTTCACGCCGACCGTCGTCAAGGGTCTGTCGTTTGCTGCTCTGGCTGCCGCCGTCATTTCGTCGCTGGCATCCATGTTCAACTCCACCTCTACCCTCTTCACGATGGATATCTACAAGCAGTTCATCAATAAGAACGCCTCTGAGAAGAAGTTGGTGAATGTTGGTCGTATGACTTCTGTCTGCGCCCTGATTATTGCCCTGATTGCCGTCTACCCGCTGATGGGTGGTATCGACCAGGCCTTCCAGTTCATCCAGGAGTACTCGGCCTTCGTCTATCCCGGCGTTGTGGTCATCTTCGGTCTCGGTCTGCTGTGGAAGCGTGCCAGCGGCACTGCTGCTGTCGTATGCGCCATCGGCACCTTCGCCTTCTCAATCATCTATAAGTTTGCCTTCCCCGAAATGCCGTTCCTGGTACGTTCCGGCGTTGTGTTCATCACGCTGGTCATCCTCTTCGTATGGATTTCGCTGAAGAGCAAGAAGTCTGTTCCTGCCGACGAGCTTGACGAGCACACCATCAAGACCCAACTGTTCTGGAGCCGCATCATGTTCATCGTGGCTGCTATCTCGCTGGTACTCTGCATTGGTGGCTTCTTCAACGAGACGATGCACATCCACGGCTTCGAGGGCGCAATGATCTTCTTTGCTGCCATCACCGGCACCATTGGCATCTACCTGCGTTCGAACGCTTTGGACAAGGTACAGGATCCGAAGTTGGTAACTATCGACCTGAATATCTTCAAGACCGACAAGGTATTCAATATCGGTGCCTTCGGCGTCATTATCATCCTGACTATTCTCTACATCGTCCTGTGGTAAAGTCGGTAAACAACAGACATGACTTACTATAGCGAACACGCGAAAGTCTGGGTGTCGGTGGACTGTATCATCTTCGGTTTCGACAACAGCAAGCTGAAGGTGCTCATTGGACGCCGTCAGATGGATCCCGGTCGCGGCGAATGGAGCCTCTACGGAGGCTTCGTCGCCGCGAACGAGAGCATCGCTGACTGCGCCAGCCGCACACTCTTCGAACTTACAGGACTTCGCAATCTGTATATGCGACAGGTGGGAGCCTTCGGACAGGTAGACCGTGACCCCGGTGAACGTGTCATCTCCATTGCCTATTATGCTCTCATCAATGTCAATGACTACGATGAGAAGCTGATGACGGAACATGGTGTGGAATGGGTGGACATCAACGCACTGCCCAAGTTATACTCCGACCATAACGAGATGGTTCACAAGGCCCTGAAACTGATGCGCCAGAAGCTGCGTACCGAGCCGGTGGGTTTCCGTCTGCTGCCATCACTCTTCACGCTGACACAGTTGCAACGGCTCTATGAGACCGTCACGGGCGAGGAGCTCGACAAGCGAAACTTCCGTAAGCGTATCAAGGACATGGACTTCATCGAGAAGACAGAGCTCATAGACAAGACTGGCTCCAAGCGCGGTGCTTATCTCTACCGTTTCAACCGCCGCGCCTTCAAAGAGGACTCGAACTTTAAACTTTAAAATACTATGTTAGAAGAACTGAAAGAAAAAGTGTTCAAGGCAAACTTGGACCTCGTAAAGCACAATCTGGTCATCTTTACCTGGGGCAACGTCTCTGGTATCGACCGAGAAAAAGGACTTGTCGTCATCAAGCCTTCCGGCGTTGACTACGATGTGATGAAAGCATCGGACATGGTGGTTGTCGACCTTAACGGAAACGTTGTCGAAGGAGACTTGAATCCGTCAAGCGATACGCCCACACACCTTATATTATATAAGGCCTTCCCTGACTTGGGAGGCATTGTCCATACCCACAGTACCTACGCTACGGCTTGGGCCCAGGCTGGCAAGGACATTCCCAACATCGGTACGACACATGCCGACTATTTCCATGATCCTATTCCCTGCACCGGCGACATGACCGCCGACCAGATGGCTGAGTACGAGAAGGAGACTGGCGTCGTCATCGTCAACCGTATCGAGAGCAGTGGCATCAACCCCGTCCACACCCCCGGTGTGCTGGTGAAGAACCACGGTCCGTTCTCATGGGGCAAGGATCCTGACAATGCTGTCTATAATGCTGTCGTCATGGAGCAGGTTGCCAAGATGGCCTTTGTAGCCTACTCTGTGAACCCCGACCTGACGATGAATCCGCTGCTCATCGAGAAGCACTTCTCGCGCAAGCACGGACCCAACGCCTACTACGGACAGAAGAAAAAGTAATTAACATCAAGAATTTGAGAATTGGAGAATTCCAACGAGAAAATTATTCTTTAATTCACAAATTCTTGAAAATAAAAACAGAAATATGAAAGCATTTGAGAATTTAGAGATATGGTGGGTGACTGGTGCACAGTTGCTCTATGGCGGTGACGCAGTGGTTGCCGTGGACAGTCATTCAAAAGAGATGGTCGAGGGCCTGAACGCCAGCGGCAACATCCCCGTGAAGATTGTATACAAGGGTACAGCTAACAGCTCAAAAGAAGTAGAGCAGGTGATGCTCGCTGCCAACAGCGCAGAGAAGTGCGTAGGTATCATCACTTGGATGCACACCTTCTCGCCTGCAAAGATGTGGATCAAGGGTCTGCAGAAGCTGCAGAAGCCCCTACTCCACTTCCACACCCAGTACAACGCCGAGATTCCCTGGAATACCATCGACATGGACTTCATGAACCTGAACCAGAGTGCCCACGGCGACATCGAGTTCGGACATGTCTGTACCCGTATGCGTATCGCCCGTAAGGTGGTTTGCGGCTATTGGAAGGAAGAGGAGGCTCAGAAGAAGATTGCCGTGTGGGCTCGCGTGGCTGCCGGTGTCGCTGACGCCAAGAACGTGCGCTGCCTGATGTTCGGCATGAACATGAACAATGTAGCCGTGACCGATGGCGACCGTGTGGAGTTCGAGCAGCGTCTCGGCTATCACGTGGACTACTATCCCGTCTCTTCTCTGATGGACTACTTCAAGAGAGTCACCGACGCCGAGGCTGACGCTTTGGTTGAAGAGTACAAGAAGCTCTACACCATCAAAATCGACGAGAGCGGCGAGCAGGTCTACTGGGAGAAGGTGAAGAACGCCGCTAAGGCCGAGATAGCCCTGCGCCGCGTGCTGAAGGACGAAGGTGCTACCGCCTTCACCACCAATTTCGACGACCTCGGCGATGCCGACATCGACGACCCAAACTTCTGCGGTTTCGACCAGATTCCTGGTCTTGCCTCACAGCGTCTGATGGAAGAGGGCTACGGCTTCGGCGCCGAAGGCGACTGGAAGACCGCCTGCCTCTATCGCACCCTCTGGGTTATCCAGCAGGGTATGCCTATCGGCTGCTCGTTCCTTGAGGACTACACATTGAATTTCGCTGGCAGCCAGTCATCTTGTCTGCAGAGCCACATGCTCGAGATCTGTCCGCTCATCGCCAGCGACAAGCCCAAGCTCGAGGTTCACTTCCTCGGCATCGGCATCCGCAAGCAGCAGACCGCCCGTCTTGTCTTCACCTCGAAGACCGGCCGTGGTATCAAGGCTACCATCGTTGACCTTGGCAACCGTTTCCGCCTTATCTCTCAGGAGGTTGAGTGCATCGAGCCGAAGCCCATGCCTCATCTGCCTGTGGCCAGTGCCCTATGGGTACCCCAGCCCACGTTCGAGATTGGTGCCGGAGCCTGGATCCTCGCTGGCGGTACACACCACAGTGCTTTCTCCTACGACATCACTGAGGAGTACTGGGAAGACTTCGCCGAGATGGCAGGCATCGAGTATGTCAAGATCAACAAGGAGACGAAGACCTACGAGTTCAAGCAGCAGTTGCAGAACAACGAGATGTACTTCATGCTTAATAAAGCACTGAAGTAATTGATAATTGACAATTGATAATTGATAATTATGAACGCAAAAGAAACTATTCAGGCAGGTAAGGCCATTCTGGGAATCGAATTCGGTTCCACCCGCATCAAGGCCGTACTCATCGACCAGGACAACAAACCTATCGCCCAGGGCTCGCACGAGTGGGAGAACCAGCTCGTCGATGGTCTGTGGACCTACTCTATCGAGGCCATCTGGTACGGTCTGCAGGACTGCTATGCCGAACTGCGCAAGGACGTGCTGAAACAGTACGACTGCGAGATTGAGACGCTGGCCGCCATCGGCTTCTCGGCCATGATGCACGGCTATATGGCCTTCAACGAGAAACAGGAGATTCTGGTGCCTTTCCGCACGTGGCGTAACACGAACACCGGCAAGGCTGCCGCAGAGCTCTCGGAGCTGTTCAACTATAACATCCCCCTGCGCTGGAGCATCTCGCACCTCTATCAGTGCATCCTCGACAATAACGAGCACGTAAAGGACATCAAGTTCCTCACCACCCTTGCCGGCTATGTGCACTGGCAGGTAACGGGCGAGTTTGTGCTGGGCGTTGGCGATGCCTCGGGTATGATTCCAGTCGATCCCGCCACAAAGACCTACGACGCCACGATGGTCGAGAAGTTCGATAAGATCCTTGCCTCAAAAGGCCTGCCCTATAAGCTTTTGGACATCCTGCCCAAGAGTCTGAACGCTGGCGACAATGCCGGTTTCCTGACTCCCGAGGGTGCCAAGAAACTCGACGTCTCCGGCCACCTAAAGCCCGGCTGTCCCGTCTGTCCTCCCGAGGGCGATGCCGGCACGGGAATGGTTGCCACCAACGCCGTGAAGCAGCGTACGGGTAACGTCTCTGCCGGCACCTCATCGTTCTCGATGATTGTGCTGGAGAAGCCGCTGAGCAAGCCCTACGAGATGATCGACATGGTGACTACACCTGACGGCAGCCTCGTGGCTATGGTCCACTGCAACAACTGCACCTCGGACATCAACGCCTGGGTGGGTCTCTTCAAGGAGTACCAGCAGCTGCTCGGTGTGCCCGTCGACATGAACGAGCTCTACGGTAAACTCTTTAACAAAGCCCTTGAGGGCGATGCCGACTGCGGTGGTCTGATGGCATACAACTACGTCTCCGGTGAGCCTGTCACCGGTCTTGCCGAAGGTCGTCCGATGTTCGTTCGTTCCGCTAACGACAAGTTCAACCTCGCCAACTTCATGCGTGCCAACCTCTACGGAGCTATCGGTGTGCTGAAGATTGGTAACGACATCCTATTCAAGGACGAGATGATCCGTGTCGACCGCATCACCGGTCATGGAGGCTACTTCAAGACTGCCGGTGTTGGCCAGCGTATGCTCGCAGCCGCCCTCAACTCGCCTATCTCCGTGATGGAGACTGCCGGCGAAGGTGGTGCCTGGGGTATCGCCCTGCTGGCTGGCTACCTGATCAACAAGAACGGCAAGTCACTGGCTGACTACCTGGAGGACGTTGTCTTCGCTGGTAATACAGGTGTCTCTATCGCTCCTACCGCCGAGGATGTTGCCGGTTTCGAGCGCTACATTGAGAACTACAAGCAGTGCTTACCCATCGAGCAGGCTGCCGTCGACAACAAGAAATAACCTGATGGAAACACTAAAAACACTATGTATAGCTGCCTTCGCGGCGATAGCACTGCCTATCGCCGCTGAAGACAGTTCTGTCACTGAAGAAAAGATTGACTCCATCGACTACGGCCCGACGATGGGCTGGAGCTCGTGGAACACGTTTGAACTGCAAATCAGCGAGTCGATCATCAAGGGACAGGCTGATGCCATCGTGTCGAAAGGACTGTCGGCCGTCGGCTACAACCACATCAACATCGACGACGGCTACTTCGGTGGCCGCGACAAGACGACGGGCAAGCTGAAGATACACCCCACCCGATTCCCCAACGGCCTGCAGCCCGTGGTGGACTACATCCACAAGAAGGGCCTGAAGGCCGGCATCTACAGCGACGGCGGGCACAACACCTGCGGCAGCTATCACGGTGGCGACAATGACGGCGTGGGCGTGGGACTCTATGAGCACGACCAACAGGACTGCGATATGTTCTTCAAGGACCTGGGCTTCGACTTCATCAAGGTCGACTTCTGCGGCGGCGCCGTCGGCCATAACAATGAGAACCTGATCCTCAACGAGAAGCAGCGCTACACCGCCATCGCCAAGGCCATCAAGAACACCGGCCGCAACGATGTGCGCATGAACATCTGCCGATGGGCATACCCCGGTACATGGGCCGACGATGCCGCTTTCTCGTGGCGCACGACCCAGGACATCAACCCCAGCTGGGACTCGGTGAAGGACATCCTGGCACAGAACCTCTACATGAGCGCCTACTGCAGCAAGGGCCACTACAACGACATGGACATGCTGGAGGTGGGCGTCACGAAATGGGGAAATACCAAACTGACCAACGAGGAGGCCAAGACCCACTTCGGTATGTGGTGCATCATGAACTCGCCCCTGCTCATCGGCTGTAACATGAAAGACCTGAACAGCACGAACCTCAACCTGCTGAAGAACACGGAGCTCATAGCCCTGAACCAGGACACGCTCTACCAGCAGGCTTACCTCGCGAAGAAGGTGAACGGCTGCTACATCATGGTGAAGGACATCGAGACGGCCTACGGACTGAAGCGCGCCTTCGCCATCTACAACCCCAACGACGGCCAGCGCTCGGTGACCATGAACTTCAGCGACATCGACCTCGCCGACAGCGTCAGCCTCCACGACTGCTTCACGAAGAAGGACGTGGGACAGTACAAAGACACCTACACGGTGAAGGTGCCCGCCCACGGTACGAAGATCTACGTCGCACAGGCTCAGACCCGACTGGAGCGCACGCTCTACGAGGCCGAGACCGGCTACTCGAAAGCCTACTCGGAGATAACGGGCAACGTCTGCCAGTACTCGGAATCGTCCACCTGCTCAGGCGGTTACAAGGCCGGCTACTTAGGCAAGTCCTCGACCAACTACCTGGAGTGGCGCAATGTCTACAGCCAGGAGGGCGGCGACTACGAGCTGACCATCGGCTACATTAGCGGCGAGAGCCGTAGCATGACCCTCAGCGTCAACGGCAAGACGGTGAAGACACAGAGCTACCACTCCGGCGGGTGGGGCACCATCGGCACAAAGAAGCTCGACATCACCCTAGAGCCCGGCGAGAACGTCATCCGCCTGTCGAACAGCTCCGGCTGGATGCCCGACATGGACTACATCAGCGTCGTGAAGAAAGGGACGACGGCCGTCAATGCCGTCCGTACCGAGCCCAACGGTCAACAGTCAACGGTCAACACCTACGACCTCGCCGGTCGCCAGACACGCGACGGCCGCGGCATCGTCATCACCAACGGCAAGAAATACTTCAAACATTAAGAACCTTTTAATAATTATTTTTTCATATTTAATATATTAGTTATGAACGACAACAAAGTTATGAATCGCGCAGCGGACAACATCCGTATCCTCGCTGCATCGATGGTTGAAAAGGCCAAGTCGGGTCACCCCGGCGGCGCCATGGGTGGTGCTGACTTCATCAACACATTGTACTCAGAGTTCCTGGTCTACGATCCCGAGAATCCCGCTTGGGAGGGTCGCGACCGTTTCTTCCTCGACCCCGGCCACATGGCTCCAATGCTCTACAGCCAGCTCGCCCTCATCGGTAAGTATGACCTGGAGGACCTGAAGAACCTGCGTCAGTGGGGCTCTGTGACTCCCGGCCACCCCGAGCGCGAGATTGAGCGCGGCATCGAGAACACCTCTGGTCCTCTCGGCCAGGGTCACTGCTTCGCCGTTGGTGCTGCTATCGCCGCTAAGTTCCTGAAGGCTCGTCTAGGCAACGTGATGAACCAGACCATCTACGCCTACATCTCTGACGGTGGCGTGCAGGAGGAGATTTCTCAGGGTGCTGGCCGTATCGCCGGTAATCTGGGACTGGACAACCTCATCATGTTCTACGACGCTAACGATATTCAGCTCTCTACACGCACTGAGGTTGTGACCTGCGAGGACACTGCCAAGAAGTACGAGGCATGGGGCTGGTACGTTCAGAAGATCGACGGTAACGATGTCGACCAGATTCGCGAGGCCATCAGGAAGGCACAGGCCGAGAAGGACCGTCCTTCACTCATCATCGGTCACTGCGTGATGGGTAAGGGTGCCCGCAAGGCTGACAACAGCAGCTACGAGAGCAACTGCGCTACCCACGGTGCCCCCCTTGGTGGCGACGCCTATATCAACACGATGAAGAACCTCGGTGCTGATCCCGAGAATCCGTTCCAGATCTTCCCCGAGGTGAAAGAGCTCTACGCCAAGCGTGCTGAGGAGCTGAAGAAGATTTGCGCTGAGCGCTACGCCGAGAAGGCTGAGTGGGCCAAGGCTAATCCCGAGAAAGCTGCCCAGCTTGAGGAGTGGTTCAGCGGCAAGGCTCCGAAGATTGACTGGAGCAAGGTTGAGCAGAAGGCCGGCTCGGCTACCCGTAGCGCCTCTGCCGCCGTTCTCGGTCAGCTGGCCGAGCAGGTCCCCAACATGATCTGCGCTTCTGCCGACCTGTCGAACTCCGACAACACCAACGGCTTCCTGAAAAAGACCAAGGACATGGTAAAGGGCGACTTCAGCGGTGCTTTCTTTGAGGCTGGTGTTGCTGAGCTCACCATGGCTTGCTGCTGTATCGGTATGGCTCTGCACGGTGGTGTCATACCCGCTTGCGGTACCTTCTTCGTATTCTCTGACTATATGAAGCCCGCCGTCCGCATGGCTGCCCTGATGGAGCTGCCCGTGAAGTTCATCTGGACTCACGATGCCTTCCGCGTTGGTGAGGACGGACCTACCCACGAGCCCGTTGAGCAAGAGGCACAGATTCGTCTGATGGAGAAGCTGAAGAACCACCACGGTAAGAACTCCGTGCTCGTCGTCCGTCCTGCCGATGCCGAGGAGACCACCGTCTGCTGGCGCATGGCTATGGAGAATGTCGACACCCCGACGGCTCTCATCTTCTCGCGTCAGAACATCGAGATGCTGCCAGAGGGCAACGACTACAACCAGGCTACCAAGGGTGCTTACGTTGTCGCAGGAAGCGACGAGAACTACGATGTCATCCTGCTGGCTTCTGGTTCTGAGGTCTCTACTCTCGAGGCTGGTGCCAAGCTGCTTGCTGCCGACGGCATCAAGACGCGCATCGTCAGCGTTCCTTCCGAGGGTCTGTTCCGCAGCCAGTCGAAGGAGTATCAGCAGAGTGTCCTGCCCGCAGGCAAGAAGAAGTTCGGCTTGACCGCTGGTCTGCCCGTGAACCTCGAAGGCCTGGTAGGTGCCGACGGTACCGTCTGGGGTCTCGAGTCGTTCGGCTTCTCAGCTCCTTACAAGGTACTCGACGAGAAGCTCGGCTTCACCGGACAGAACGTTTATGAGCAGGTCAAGAAGTTGCTCGCATAAACGCTTTCACACCTGAACCATCGCACAGGGGGACTATCCCCCTGTGCGATTCTTGTTTTTCTTCGCACGCGTGCGCCTACACGCGTATATAAATAAGGAAGGGCCGAAGAAAAACATGATTTTCGTTTTGCTTTTTCCTCTTTTCTTTGTACCTTTGTGGACTGAAATACAATCATAATAATTCAACATCATGGAAATAAAGACAATAGGAATCGCCAGCGACCACGCCGGCTTTGCTCTGAAGCAGTTTGTGAAGAAGTATCTCGAGGAAAAGGGATACGAGTATAAAGACTATGGCACGTACACGGAGGACTCGTGCGACTATTCGGACTTTGGTCATGCTCTGGCCAAGGGCATCGAGGCGGGCGAGGTGTTCCCCGGCATCGCCATCTGTGGCTCGGGCGAGGGTATCAACATGACGCTGAACAAGCACCAGTCAATCCGCGCCGGACTGTGTTGGATTCCCGAGATTGCTCACCTCATCCGTCAGCACAACAATGCGAACGTACTGGTGATGCCTGGACGATTCATCGACGAGGAGATGGCACGCAAGATCATGGACGAGTACTTCACGACGGAGTTCGAGGGCGGACGCCATCAGAAGCGTATTGACAAGATTCCGGTTTAGTGAGAGTAAAGTCAAACTCGTTTGGACTTTGCCGAACGCAAGGAACCTCGACCGAAGGTCACGATTCCGGTTTAGTGAGAGTAAAGTCAAACTCGTTTGGACTTTGCCGAATGCAAGGAATCTCGACCGCAGGTCACGATTCCAGTTTAAACCATGATTCCTGTTTAGGGATTCCGGTTTAGTTTAATATAGGGTAAAGAATCGGCGGAAAAGAAGGTAAAATGGAGGTAAAATGCATAATTTTCAAAAAAATAACGAAGAAAATTTTCATATCCCGTTGAAAAACAGTATCTTTGCAGTCCGAAATTGAGAACAGGCGTTGAAAACGCCATGTAAATACCCATAAAAACAACATTCAGAGACATGACAAAGGCAGATATCATCAACAACATTGCAGACCAGACGGGCATTGCAAAGAAGGACGTTGCAGCTACCGTGGAAGCGTTCATGGAAGAAATCCGTGTCAACCTGTCGCAGCAGAAGGAGAACATCTATCTCCGCGGTTTCGGCAGTTTCATTGTAAAGCACCGTGCCCAGAAGACTGGACGTAACATCTCGAAGAACACAACGCTGGTTATTGAGGCCCACGACTTCCCCGCCTTTAAGCCTGCAAAGAGTTTTATCGAGAAGATGAAGTAAACAGCAAACACATTAATAATAAAAACACCATTTAGAATTATGCCTAACGGAAAGAAGAAGAAGGGCCACAAGATGGCTACGCACAAGCGTAAGAAGAGACTGCGCAAGAACCGTCATAAGAGCAAGTAAGCTCTTCTGGCTCTACACAGAAAGAAAATGAAGGGAGTGTGCCCGCGACATTTCGCGGCGCACCCTTTTTCGTATTAACCCCAAGACCCGAGAGAATGACAAGTGAAGTAATCATTGATGTTCAGCCGAAGGACATCTCCATCGCCTTGCTCGAAGACAAGGAACTGGTGGAGTACCAGAACGAGCCACGCTCGGCATCTTTCGCCGTAGGCAACATCTACATCGCAAAAGTGCGCAAGCTGATGCCGGGACTGAACGCCTGTTTCGTCGACGTCGGCTGCGATCGCGATGCCTTCCTGCATTATCTTGACCTTGGCACTCAATACAGCTCTTACGAAAAGTACCTGAAGCAGGTACAGAGCGACAGGAAGAGATTATTCCCCATACAGAAGGCTACCCACCTACCCGACCTCCCGAAGGACGGCAGTATACAGAACACGCTGAAGGTGGGACAGGAAGTACTTGTACAGGTGGTGAAGGAGCCCATCTCGACGAAAGGTCCACGACTGACCTGCGAGCTGAGTTTCGCCGGCCGCTACATGGTGCTCATGCCCTTCCACGATAAAGTCTCGGTATCGTCGAAAATCAAACGAGGCGAAGAACGAAGCCGTCTGAAACAATTGGTGCAGAGCATGAAGCCGAAGAACTTCGGCGTCATCGTGCGCACCGTCGCTGAAGGCAAACGCGCTGCGGAGCTTGATCAGGAACTGAAAGTTCTCCTGAAACGGTGGGAAGACACCATCACAAAGGTGCAGAAGACCACCGTACGTCCGCAGCTGGTATTCGAAGAGCAGAGCCGCGCCGTAGCATTGTTGCGCGACCTGTTCAACCCCACATACGACGGCATCCACATCAACGACCCGGAGATTTTCCAACAGGTAAAGGACTATGTCACGATGATTGCCCCCGACAAGAAGGAGGTCGTGAAGCATTACACGGGCACTGTGCCCATCTTCGACAACTTCGGCGTCACGAAACAGCTAAAGTCGGGCTTCGGCAAGACCGTCAACTACAAGCACGGTGCCTACCTCATCATCGAGCATACTGAAGCTATGCACGTCGTCGACGTGAACAGCGGCACACGCGTCAAGAAAGAGAACGGACAGGAGGCCAACGCTCTTGAGACGAACCTTGGTGCCGCCGACGAGCTGGCACGCCAGCTACGCCTGCGCGACATGGGCGGCATCATCGTTGTGGACTTCGTGGACATGAACTTGGCGGAGGACCGCCAGCTGCTCTATGAGCGCATGTGCAAGAACATGCAGAAGGACCGCGCACGTCACAACATCCTGCCGCTGTCGAAGTTCGGACTCATGCAAATCACACGCCAACGCGTGCGTCCCGCCATGGATGTTAACGTTGAGGAAGAGTGTCCCACCTGTTTCGGAAAGGGAAAGATTAAGTCGAGCATCCTGTTCACAGACCAATTAGAGAGCAAAATTGACCGCCTGGTAAACAAGATAGGCATCAAGCGATTCTACCTGCACGTACATCCTTACGTCGCAGCCTACATCAATCAGGGTGTCATCAGCCTGAAACGGCGATGGCAGATGAAGTATGGCCTAGGCGTGAAGATTATCCCCTCACAGAAACTGGCATTCCTGCAGTACGAGTTCTACGACATGCAGCGCCAGTTTATTGACATGAAAGAAGAGATAGAACTTTAACAACGCTTTAAGAAAGGAGATAGCGTTATGACAAGCATGAAAGTTTGTTTCTGGTTCTGCCTGTTTATCGTCTTCTATACCTACGTGGGCTATGGGCTGCTACTTTATGCGCTCGTAGCCCTCAAACGTCTTTTTGTTGGACGTCCGAAGGAACCTGTCGTCAACGACGAAGAGCTTCCTATGATGACCCTCATGATCTGTGCCTACAACGAGGAGGACATCATCCGGGAGAAGATGGAGAATATCCGTCAGCTTGACTATCCGCGCGAGAAGTTCTGCATCATGTGGGTCACCGACGGCTCCAACGACCACTCAAACGAACTGCTTCGGGAGTACCCCGAGGTGACACTCGTCTATTCACCCGAGCGACGAGGTAAGGCTGCTGCCATGCAGCATGGACTACGCGAGAACAAAGCCCCCTTCGTAGTCTTCACTGACGCTAATACCATGCTGAACTCCAACGCTATACGAGAAATTGCTCGACAATTTACGAAACCCAATGTCAGCTGCGTCTCTGGCGAGAAACGTGTCGCTGCGAGAGTGGCAGGCGAGGCCGCTGCCGAGGGTGAAGGACTCTACTGGAAGTACGAGAGCACCCTGAAACGTTGGGACAGCGAACTCTACTCAGCAATGGGGGCTGCCGGTGAACTTTTCGCCGTTCGCATGAGCGATTACCGCGAGGCACCGTCGAACGCGCTGCTCGACGACTTCATGATGTCGATGCTCATCGTCGCCGACGGTCATCGTATTGCCTACACTTCCGAGGCCTACGCGATGGAGTACGGCTCCGCATCGATGGAAGAAGAGTCGAAGCGCAAGCGTCGCATCGCCGCCGGCGGACTGCAGAGCATCTGGTGGCTGCGCCGCCTGATGAACCCGCTGCGTTACCCGCTGGTATCATTCCTTTTTGTCAGTCACCGCATACTAAGATGGAGCCTGACGCCTTTCTGCCTGATAGCTCTGCTGCTGCTGAACATCGTACTGGCGGCACTGACCCACTCCAGCCTCTACGTCGTCATCCTCATCCTGCAGCTGCTGTTCTATGCCGCTGCCTTTGCCGGATGGCTGCAGGCAAAGCGTAAAAAGCCGGGCCGTTTGCTTTACATCCCCTACTATTTCGTATTCATGAACGTCAATGTTTTCCGTGGAATATGCTACCTGAGGACGCATAGTCACAGCGGAACATGGGAAAAAGCAAAAAGAGGATAAAATTTAACACCAAACATTTGTTTGTCTGACATTTTTTCTGTAATTTTGCAACGTACTATCAACATCGTACCCAATGGATCAGAACGAGAAAGAACTTTTACTCAAGAAATTTGCTGAGACCAATCGCCAGCTATTGCTGGCGAAAGAGCAGTTGGATCAGGCAAATGCTCGTCTGAAGGAGTACGAGGAGAAAGCCACCAAGGCCGAAAATGCCAGCCGCATGAAGTCGCTGTTCCTGGCAAACATGAGCCACGAGATAAGAACCCCGCTGAATGCCATTGAGGGTTTCTCGCGTATCATGGCAGAGACCGACTCCCCCGAGGAGCGCATGAACTATCTCGAGATTATCGAGAGCAACAACGGACGACTGCTCAGCCTCATCAACGAGATTCTCGACCTGTCGCGTGTCGAAGCCGGCGAGATCACCATCAAGAGAACACCCACCGACCTGAAGAAACTCTGCACCGACATCAAGCAGATCTTCAAGTTCCGCTGTCCGTCGACGGTAGAGCTATCGTGGACGGAACCCGATATGCCCATCACGATGAATACCGATGAGAACCGACTGACACAGGTATTCACAAACCTCATCAGCAACGCGCTGAAACATACGCCACGCGGCTCCATCAGATACGGCTATCGCATCATTGACGAAGGCATGAACATCGAGTTCTATGTCACCGACACCGGCTCGGGTATTGCACCAGAATTCGTGGATCACATCTTCGAGACCTACACGTCGAAGGATGCTGAGCAGCAGCAGGGCTTCGGACTGGGACTGGCCTTATGCCGTATCATCGTCGAGAAGATGGGCGGTACCATCAAGGTTGACTCGGAACTGGGCAAGGGTTCCACCTTCACGTTCACGATGCCCTTCCATGGTACCATCGGCGGAATGGCCACCAGCAACCGTACGACCACGAGCGTACGCACACTGCGCGTCAGCACACGTCCCGACGAGCAGGACCTGAAGACCATCCTTGTGGCCGAAGACGAAGAGAGCAACTTCGAGCTGGTACGCATCGTGCTGCAGAAGCGCTATCGTCTGCTCCGTGCCCACAACGGTATTGAAGCCGTCACCATCAATGAAGACGAGCATCCCGACCTGATACTCATGGACATCCGTATGCCGGAGATGAACGGACTCGACGCCACGCGCATCATCAAGGAGGTCAACCACAGCACCCCCGTCATCGCCCTCAGTGCCTATGCCTTCGAGGAGAACATCCTTGAAGCGAAAGCCGCGGGATGCGATGAGTTCATGGCAAAACCCTTTAAGGTGGAAGACCTGATTGAGGTTTGCGCCAAGTACATTGACAAATAAACTAACACTACAAGAAATGGGAAAACTGGCCGTCTACAAGTATTTTTCGCTCCTTTTCCTTATAGCTACTTTCGCCATTGCGGCATTCACCTTCTTCGGACTCTTCGGCGGTAACGTGCCACCAGCCGGAAACTCGGCTCGTGCCCTGTTAGTCTACGTCCTGCCACTATTTATTGTTGCCAATGTCGTCATGCTAATCTTTTGGCTCATCAGACGCCGTTGGAAGTGGATAATTATTCCTATCCTGACCCTGCTCTGCTGCATCCCCTACCTTGGAACGATATTCCAGCCCAGTTTTGCGGACAAGAACGCAGACACACACAGCGGCGTCAAGATTGCCACATACAACGTCGCCATGTTCGGACGCGAGACGACGGGATTCATTGCACAGGACATCCTTGCAGAGATGCGCCGTCAGAAGGTTGAAGTGCTCTGCATCCAAGAGTACAATGAGCACAGCGGTTCCCAGGTCAACTCGGAAAATTACAAGGACTACTTCCCCTACATGGCCAAGGGACGTGACGACATGATGATTTTCAGCCGTCACCCCATCACCCAGAGCAAGACCATCGATTTCGATTTCACTAACAACAGTGCCATGTGGGCCGACATCGACATCAACGGACGCATCGTTCGCGTCTTCAACGTCCACCTTGAGACTACGGGAATCAGCCGTACCCTGCGTAACGCAGCCAAGTTGCAGATGCAAGGTTTCCAGGTAGAGAACAACCGCCTCCTCAGCACCATCTATGGCAACTACACCATGGGTATGATCGTGCGCTCTGGACAGGCTGAGATCTTAGCCCGCGAGATACAGAAGACGAAGGGTGCCCACATCGTCTGTGGCGACTTCAACGACGTCCCCTACTCCTACGTCTACAAGACTATGCTCGGCAATCTCGTTGACGGCTTCAAGGAGTGTGGTCATGGATGGATGTACACGTTCCGTGGCGGCAAGAAGATGGTACGCATCGACTACATCTTCCATGATGAGTCGCTGAAGGGTGTGGACTATTACAAGTACGACCTGACGTACTCCGACCACTTCCCGGTCTTCATGAAACTGGAAATCTAAACGATCTTGAAGCGTACGCGGAACGATCGTTCCTGCTCATCCCAATTGGTACCAAGCATTTCGAACCGTCCTATCTGGCTCGTTGAGCGCACATGACGCCCTATGCAGGGGCAGACGTCGTAGTCTCCGATACGCACCAGCCGTATCGTCTCCGAGGCATCTTCAGGCAGACGGTCAGTACTCACGCCCTCAGGCAGACTGTCGCGCGTCACAACCTCGAATGTCACGGGCAGGTCCTCCTCAATCAGCTCGTTCATACGGCGCTCTATCTCTTTCTCCTCCTGACGCGTCGGTTTATGATCAAGATGAAAGCTCATCTTGCTCTTCTTCCGTTCGATGTGTGCATTGAACGAACGCTCACAGCCAAACAGCTGAATCATCGTCTGGTTCAAGAGGTGCTCCGCCGTATGTGCTGGCGGAAACTCCTCCTTATTGTGCTCATTGAATGAATAATCGTCTGCCATTATTCTTTACATTATTATTATCTCAGTGCGTTGCTATCAGAACTTCAGTACGACAGAACTATTGGCGGCTATCTTCACGCTGACGGCACCATCGCGCTGGAAGTCAATCGTCTGATTATTGCCCGTCATGAGATCCGTCGCAACGACGTTCCCCTTACGCAGCTTCAGGAAGTCGAAGGCGTGAGCTGGTATGGTGACACTTGCCTCCACAGCCATCGGTTCGAAGTTGGCTACAACGAGAAGCGTCTCACGGCCTTTCTTGCGCAAGAAGGCATATTGGCGCTGCAGGTGGGGGTTGACATACATGACGTCGAACATCTGTCCCTCGCTGACGGCTTTCTCCGTACGGGCTATCGTCAGCAGCTTGTCGTAGGTAGCCTTCAGCGTCTTCTCGGCAGCAGTCAGCTTCTTCTGCGCAGCACGCACCAGCGTGTCGACAGACCAGTAGTCGAAAATGGTCGTGCGGCCGTCGCAGCCGCTGAAGCCTTCCTTGTCCATGCCGCGCTCGCCATACTCCTGTCCGGCATAGACCATCAGCGGGTTCTGCTGCAGTAGTGCCAGCACAGCCATGGCAGGCACCGCCTTGACAGGATCAGCGGCAAAGAAGTCGCTGCCTATGCGCTGCTCGTCGTGGTTCTCAAGGAAGTAGAGCATGTGGTCGCGGATATCGTCCGTCTGCTGCCAGGCACCACTGATGTCATGGGTGGAGCGATGACCACAGATAATGTCGCGCACGGTGTCGTACATCCCCACCTTGTCATAGAGGTAGTCGAAGCCGTTGGCAATATAGTTGCGGTACTCTGCGGGGTTGTAGACCTCGCCGATGAACCGGATGTTCTTGTACTTTTTCTTCACACGGTTGGTGGCCCATCCCCAGAAGGCGGCAGGAACCATCTCGGCCATGTCGCAACGGAAGGCATCAACACCCTTTGCAGCCCAGAAGAGCAGGATGTCGAGCATTTTCTGCCATGTCGAGGGCACTGGGTCGAAGTGACCGATACCACCGGCATAGTAGTCGACGCCGTAGTTCAACTTCACCGTCTCATACCAGTCATTCTTGCCTGGAGCATTGTGAAAACAGTCGTTGCCTGTTGCCTTCGCCGGCTCTTCGACGTAGGGTTCCTTCTCACCGTTGTAGAGATCGAAGTAAGGCGAGAACTGCTGCCCCGGACAATAATAGAAATTATTCTGAGGGTCAAAGCCGTTCTGCTCGTTGTCACCTTCACCGAGGTCTTTGACGGCTGCCGGTTTACAGATGCTGTGGTACTGACGTGCCACGTGGTTAGGCACGAAGTCGATGACGACCTTCAGTCCCGCCTTATGACTACGTTCCACGAGCTGCTCGAACTCCTGCATACGTTTCTCCACGTCGACAGCGAGGGCAGGGTCTATGTCGTAGTAGTCGGTAATGGCATAAGGCGAGCCGGCCCGTCCTTTGACGATGGCCGGATGGTTACGCGGTATGCCGTAGGCCGAGTAGTCGGTCTGTGTGGCGTGACGGATGACGCCAGTGTACCAAACATGACTCACGCCCATGGCACTGAGTCGTTTCAGTACCGTGGGCGTGAAGTCGTTCAGTTTTCCACAACCGTTCTCCTCTATGCTGCCGTTCTCCTTACGCGAGACATTGGCATTACCATAGAGACGGGTGAATATCTGGTAGATGACTATTTTCTCGTTCATGCCTCTATGCCGTGAGCAGTGACGTCGCGGTTAATCTTGGCAATCATACCCTGCAGAGCTTTGCCGGGGCCACACTCCGTGAAGTCCGTAGCGCCGTCGGCAATCATCGACTGCACACACTGAGTCCAGCGTACCGAGCTGGTAAGCTGGGCGATGAGGTTCTGCTTGATCTCTGCGGGATCAGTATGGGGCTTGCCATCAACATTCTGGTAGACAGGACACTTCGGTGTCTGGAACTCCGTCTTCTCGATGGCGGCCTGCAGCTCGTCCTTGGCAGGCTGCATCAGCGGCGAGTGGAAAGCACCACCGACCTTCAGCGGCAAGGCACGCTTGGCACCGGCAGCCTTCAGCTGCTCGCAAGCCTCGTTGATAGCCTCTACATTACCGCTGATGACCAACTGGCCGGGGTTGTTATAATTGGCGCAGACAACGACGTTGCCCTCGCGATTGATGGCGGCACAGATCTCTTCCACCTTCTCGTCGGGCAGACCGATGATGGCTGCCATCGTCGACGGTGCAGCCTCACAGGCTTTCTGCATAGCCATAGCACGGGCATAGACCAGTCGCAGGCCGTCCTCGAAGGAGAGGGCGCCGGCAGCGACCAGTGCCGAGAACTCGCCCAGCGAGTGACCGGCAGTCATCTTCGGGTCAAAAGCGTCGCCCATGCAGATTGCCGAAATGACGGAATGCAAGAAGACGGCAGGCTGTGTTACCTTCGTCTGCTTCAGGTCGTCGTCCGTGCCATCGAACATGATATCAGTGATTCTGTAACCCAGAATCTCGTTGGCTTTCTCAAAAAGTTCCTTTGCTTTCGGATTGTTGTCGTAGAGGTCCTTGCCCATACCTACGAACTGTGCTCCCTGTCCGGGAAAAACGAATGCTTTCATTTCTTTGCTTTTACAATTAGTGATGTTTATCCTATTTTTCTTTTTACCTCCTATATTGTCTTGCTCTTTCCTACCATATCACTCCTTCTTCAACGGCACCATGACGCTAAATGTCGAGCCCTGTCCTTCGACAGACTCCACCATGACGTCGCCACCGTTCTTGCGGGCAAAGTCCTGACAAAGCTGCAAGCCCAGTCCCGAGCCTTCCTCACCACCTGTACCATAGGTCGTTTCACCCTTGTGGAAGATACTGTCAATACGTTCGGCAGCGATACCCACACCATGGTCGCGGATGCTAATCTTCGCAAAGTCGCCTTCCGGCTTCATTGAGATCTCGATGGTCGATTCCTCAGGCGAGAACTTGATGGCGTTCGACAGGAAATTACGGACAACGGTCTTCAGCATGTCGTTGTCGGCACGTACCACCAGCGGCGTGTCGGTTCCCTGGAAGGAGAGTTTGATCTTCTTCGTCTGGGCAATCATCTCGAAGATGTCCACCACGCCGGGGACGATGTCGTTCAAGTCGAGATCCTGAAGCACGACATTCAGTCGTCCCGTCTGGCTCTTCGTCCACTTTAGCAGGTTGTCCAACAGGTCGTGCACCTCTTCCGACTCACGGTTGGCCTTGTCGAGCAGCTCATAGAGCTCCGGCCCGACAATATCGGGCGACATGGCCGACACCACAAGGTTCAGCACCATGCGGATGGAGGCCATCGGCGAGCGCAGATCATGGGCAATCACCGAGTACATCTTGTCACGGTTGCTGATGGTTGCCGTCAGGTCGCGATTCTGCTTCTCGATGATACGCTTAGCAGCCACCACCGTAATCTGGTGCATGACGCGGATAACGAGCTCCTCCTTGTTGAAGGGCTTCGTCAGGAAGTCGCTGGCACCCACCTGGAAGCCGTGTACCAGGTCGCTGGGGTTGTTAAGGGCCGTCAGGAAAATGATGGGAATCTCCTTGGTCTCGGGGTCTTTCTTCAGAATCACAGCAGTATCGAAACCGCTGATGTCAGGCATCATGACGTCCAACAGGATAAGGTCAGGTTTCTCTGCCTTAGCCTGTTCTATGCACATATTGCCACAATTGGCAGTACACACCTGGAACTTCTCATTGGTCAAGAGAATCTTGAGCAGCAGGACGTTACTCACGACATCATCAACGATGAGGATTTTATAATCACTTCGGTTGATCTGTGATTCTAAAGTATTGCCGAAATCCATTGATTGCTGTTGTTATTCTTACTTATTTCGTGCAAATATAAGACTTTAATTTGAATTTACCAAATTTTCCGACATTTTTTTAATATTCGCGCCACGACTTGATGCCGATACCGTCGATGCCGACGGTACAGAAAGCACGGATAAAGGCACTGGCGAGACGGCTATTGGTGATGAGCGGCACGTTCAGGTCGATAGCCGCACGGCGTATCTTGTAGCCGTTCGTCAGCTCGTGGGTCGTCAAGTCCTTGGGGATGTTGACCACCATATCGATCTTGTGCTCATGCAACAGGTCGAGAGCCTGCGGCTGACCGCTGTCCGAGGGCCAGTGCACCAAGGTATTCGCAATGCCGTTCTCCGTCAGATACTTCGACGTGCCTCCCGTGGCATACAGCTCATAGCCGTTCTCCACGAGCATCCTTGCCGCATCAAGCATCTCGGCCTTCTGCTTGGCGCCACCCGTCGAGAGCAGCACGGTCTTCTTCGGTATGCGGTGGCCGACGCTGAGCATGGCCTTGAGCAGGGCGGTGTCGGTATTGTCGCCGATACATCCCACCTCGCCCGTTGACGCCATGTCGACACCCAGCACGGGGTCGGCTTTCTGCAGACGGTTGAACGAGAACTGCGAGGCCTTGATGCCGACGTAGTCGAGGTCGAAGAGGTTCTTCGAAGGTCTCTCAACGGGCAGTCCCAGCATGACACGTGTTGCCAAATCGATGAGGTTCAGCTTCAGCACCTTCGACACGAAGGGGAACGAGCGCGATGCTCTCAGGTTACACTCGATGACGAGAATGTCGTTGTCGCGTGCCATATACTGGATGTTGAACGGTCCGTTGATGTGCAGCGCCTTGGCTATCTGACGTGAGATGCGCTTGATGCGGCGCACCGTCTCGACATACAGCTTCTGTGGCGGGAACTGGATGGTGGCATCGCCGGAGTGTACACCGGCAAACTCGATATGCTCGGAGATGGCGTAAGCCAGGATCTCACCGTCCTTGGCCACAGCGTCCATCTCTATCTCCTTGGCATGTTCGATAAACTTCGAGACGACGACGGGATGGTCCTCACTGACATTGGCTGCCAGCTGCAGGAAGCGCTCCAGCTCGTCGCGGTTCGAACAGACGTTCATCGCCGCACCACTGAGCACATACGAGGGTCGCACCAGCACCGGGAACCCTACCCTCTCCACGAAGCGGTCGATGTCCTCCATCGATGTCAGCGCCGACCACTCCGGCTGGTTCACGCCCAGCTCGTTGAGCATCTGCGAGAACTTCGCACGGTCCTCAGCGCCATCGATGTCCTGAGCCTGTGTGCCGAGGATGGGCACGTGCTGCTCATCGAGGTACATGGCGAGGTTGTTGGGAATCTGTCCGCCCGTCGAGACGATGACACCGTGAGGCTGTTCCATCTCGATGATGTCGAGCACACGCTCGAAGGTGAGCTCGTCGAAGTACAGACGATCACACATATCGTAGTCCGTCGACACCGTCTCGGGGTTGTAGTTGATCATCACCGAACGCCAACCCTCGCGACGGATGGTATTCAGCGCCTGGACACCACACCAGTCGAACTCTACGCTGGAGCCGATGCGGTAGGCACCCGAGCCCAGCACGATGATGCTACGCCCATCGTGCTTGTACTCGACGTCGTTGTTGGCAGCGCCGGCATCACTGCTGGCCGTTCCCTGATACGTCACGTAGAGGTAGTTCGTCTGTGCGGGATACTCCGCAGCCAGCGTATCAATCTGCTTAACAACGGGCAGAATGCCGAGCTGCTTACGGCGGTTACGTACCACGAGCATGGCCTGGTGCATATTGCTGAACTCCGGCTCCAAGCCCACGGCGCGGGCTATCTGAAAATCGGTAAAACCATATATCTTTGCTTCTTGTAACAGATTGAAGTCCAGCATATTTATATTCTGTTTCTTCAATCTTTCATCGATATCGATGATATGCTTCAGTTTCTCCAGGAACCAGCGGTCAATCTTCGTCAGTTCATGAATGCGGTCGATGGTGTACTCCGGCAGGTGCATGGCCTTCGAAATGACGAAGACGCGCTTGTCCGTCGGTTCACGCAGGGCGGCGTCAATATCGGGAATCTTCAGTTCCTTGTTCTCGACGAAGCCGTGCATACCCTGCCCAATCATACGCAAACCTTTCTGCAGAGCCTCCTCGAAGGTGCGGCCAATGGCCATCACCTCGCCGACGCTCTTCATCGACGAGCCGAGCTCCTTGTCCACGCCGTGGAACTTCGAGAGGTCCCAGCGGGGAATCTTACAGACCACGTAGTCGAGTGCCGGCTCGAAGAAGGCCGAGGTGGTCTTCGTCACCGAGTTCTTCAGCTCGAACAGTCCATAGCCCATGCCCAACTTCGCGGCGACGAATGCCAGGGGATAGCCCGTAGCCTTTGATGCCAGTGCCGACGAACGCGACAGACGGGCGTTCACCTCGATGACACGGTAGTCCTCCGACTGTGGGTCGAAGGCGTACTGCACGTTACACTCGCCGACGATGCCGATATGGCGGATAATCTTGATGGCCAGCGCGCGCAACTTATGGTATTCCGAGTTCGTCAGCGTCTGCGACGGTGCGATGACTATCGACTCACCGGTATGGATGCCCAGGGGGTCGAAGTTCTCCATGTTACAGACGGTGATACAGTTGTCGTAACGGTCGCGCACCACCTCGTACTCAATCTCCTTCCAGCCCTTGAGCGACTTCTCCACGAGTACCTGCGGCGAGAAAGCGAAGGCTTTCTCACAGAGCACCTGCAGCTCGTCCTCATTGTCGCAGAAGCCCGAGCCCAGACCACCCAGGGCATAGGCAGCACGTACGATGACGGGATAGCCCAGTTCGGCAGCGGCCTTCCGTGCCTCTTCCATCGTCTCGCAGGCCTGACTCTTGATGGTCTTCACGTCGATCTCGTCCAGCTTCTTGACGAACAGCTCACGGTCCTCGGTGTCGATGATGGCCTGGACGGGTGTTCCCAGCACCTTCACGCCATACTTCTCCAGTACGCCACTCTTGTACAGTTCGACGCCGCAGTTCAGTGCCGTCTGACCGCCAAAGGAGAGCAGGATGCCGTCGGGGCGCTCCTTGTCAATGACCTTCTCCACGAAGTAAGGCTGCACGGGCAGGAAGTATATCTCGTCGGCAACGCCCTCGGACGTCTGCACCGTGGCGATGTTGGGGTTGATGAGCACCGTCTTGATGCCCTCCTCACGCAGAGCCTTCAGAGCCTGGCTGCCACTGTAGTCGAACTCGCCGGCCTCGCCGATTTTCAATGCGCCTGAGCCTAACAGCAGGACTTTCTTTATCGAATTATCTTTCATGACTTTCCTTTTTTCTTTTCTACCTTTTTACTTTTTGCACAATAGGGTCGGTTCCGCTGTGCACTTTACCTATTAAAGCGTCTCGATGAAACGGTCGAACATAAACTCTGTGTCGACAGGGCCGGAGCAGGCCTCAGGGTGGAACTGGCTCGAGAACCATGGGTTCGTCTGGTGGCGGATGCCCTCGTTCGAGCCGTCGTTCATGTTCACGAACAGCTCACGCCAGTCCCTGCCCAGCGTGGCGCCGTCGACAGCATAGCCGTGGTTCTGGCTGGTCACATAGCAGCGGTTGGTACCCACCTCGCGCACCGGTTGGTTGTGCGAGCGGTGACCGTATTTCAGTTTATAGACAGAGGCGCCGCCGGCCTTTGCCAGCAACTGGTTGCCCATACAGATACCGCAGATAGGCTTGCGGCTCATCGACATCTGCTTCTTCAGGATGTTGACGGCATCGACGCACTTGTCGGGATCGCCGGGACCATTGGCCAGGAACAGTCCGTCGAACGCCATGTCAGTATAGTCGTAGTTCCACGGCACGCGGATGACCTCGACGCCGCGGTTGACGAGACACCTGATGATGTTGGCCTTCACACCGCAGTCGACGAGCACCACCTTACGGCCGGCACCCTCGTTATAGCGAATGACGTTGCGGCAGCTCACGCGCTCCACCCAGTTGATGGCGCCATAGTCGGAAATCTCATCATTACTCATTTCTCCATTCTCATTTCTCATTTCGTCGAAGACGAGTCGTCCCATCATCACGCCGTGCTCACGCAGCACCTTCGTCAGCTGTCGCGTGTCGATGCCCGTCACGCCGGGCACGTGCTCGCGCTTCAGCCAGTCGGCGAGGCTCTCGACGGCGTTCCAGTGGGAGTACTCCTCTGAGTAGTCGCTCACGATGAGGGCCGTGGCATAGATACGGTCGCTCTCGAAGAAGTCATAGAGTGCTCCACTCTCCACGAGAGCATCTCCTCTCTCCTCTCTCCTCTCTCCTCTAACGGAGAACGGCGGCACGCCGTAGTTTCCCACCAGCGGATAAGTCAGCACCATGATCTGTCCGGCATACGAGGGGTCGGTGAGCGACTCCGGGTAGCCCATCATGGCTGTGTTGAACACCACCTCTCCGGCCACGTTCTGTTCGTAGCCGAAGCTTTTTCCTTTGAATTGTGTCCCGTCAGACAGGACAAGTGTCACATCTTTCATTTATTCTACAGTCACTGATTTTGCTAAGTTTCGTGGTTGATCGACATCCTTTCCCTTGCAGACGGCCACATGGTAGGCCAACAGCTGCAGGGGGATGGTAGCGACGAGGGGTTCCAGGCACTCCTCGACGTCGGGCAGCTCTATCACCTCGTCGGCGATGCGTGCTATGGTGTTGTCGCCCTTCGACACGAGGGCTATCACCCTACCCTTGCGTGCCTTAATCTCCTGGATGTTCGACAGTACCTTCTCGTACATGGCGTTGTGGGTGGCAATGACGACGACGGGCATATCGCTGTCTATCAAGGCTATCGGGCCGTGCTTCATCTCGGCAGCGGGGTAGCCCTCGGCGTGTATGTAGGAGATCTCTTTCAGTTTCAGTGCACCCTCCAGTGCCACGGGGTACGAGAAGCCGCGTCCCAGGTAGAGGAAATTATGGGCATAGGTGAAGGTGCGCGCCAGATCCTTGATGCGGTCGTTCAGCAGCAGCACCTCCTTAATCTTTTCCGGTATCGAGGCCAGACCCTTCACCACGCGCAGGTAGGTGTCGCGGCCGATGGTGCCCTTGGCCTCTGCCAGTGTCAGCGCCAGCATGGTCAGCACGGTGACCTGGCCTGTGAAGGCCTTTGTCGAGGCCACACCAATCTCAGGTCCTACGTGGATATATGTGCCCGTGTCCGTAGCGCGGGGAATGCTCGAGCCGATGGCGTTACAGATGCCATAGATGAAGGCACCACGCTCCTTAGCCAGCTGGACGGCGGCCAGCGTGTCGGCCGTCTCGCCGCTCTGCGACAGGGCGATGACAACATCGTCCTCTGTAACCACGGGGTTGCGGTAGCGGAACTCCGAGGCGTACTCCACCTCGACGGGTATGCGGCAGAACGTCTCTATGAGCTGCTTGCCGATGAGTCCGGCGTGCCACGACGTGCCACAAGCCACAATCAGCACGCGCTTGGCCGAGAGCAACTGGCGGCGGTAGTCGATGAGTGCCGACAGCGTGATGTGGTCGCCCTCGACGTTCACGCGGCCGCGCATACAGTTTGTCAGGCACTCGGGCTGTTCGAAGATTTCTTTCAGCATGAAGTGCGGGTAACCGCCCTTCTCTATCTGGCCCAGGTCAATGTCGACGGTCTTCACGGCCGGGGCCTGCTCCTCACCGAGGACATCCACGACCCTAAGTTCGCTGCCCAGACGGATGACGGCGATGTTGCCGTCCTCCAGGTAGACCACTTTGTCGGTATACTCGATGATGGGGCTGGCGTCCGAGCCCAGGAAGAACTCGTCCTGGCCGATGCCCACCACCAGAGGGCTCTGCTTGCGGGCGGCAATGATCTGCTCGGGGTCGCGCTTGTCGATGATGGCTATGGCATAGGCACCGATGACCTGATACAGCGCCACCTGGACAGCCGTCAAGAGGTCGACGTGCTTCTTCACCATGATGTACTCCACGAGCTGCACCACCACCTCCGTGTCGGTATCCGAGCGGAAGGTGACGCCCTTCTCCTGCAGCTTCTGCTTCAGGTCGGCATAGTTCTCGATGATGCCGTTGTGGATAATGGCCAGGTTTCGCGACTCCGAGTAGTGCGGATGGGCGTTCGTTGCCGAGGGCTCGCCGTGGGTGGCCCAACGGGTGTGGGCTATGCCAATGTGGCCGCTGGTGTCCTTGTCCTCACAGTACTCCACGAGGTTGTCCACCTTGCCTTTCGTCTTCAGCACGTTCAGGTTGCCATTCTCGTTGATGAGTGCCACGCCTGCCGAGTCGTAGCCGCGGTACTCCAGTCGGCGCAACCCATTGATGAGAATGGGGAACGCTTCTTTCTTTCCGATGTATCCTACAATTCCGCACATATCTTCTTTCCTTTTTTCCTATTCGGAGTATCTCCTTTTTTCTATGTTCAAAAAAAAGAGATTGAGAAACGACTCTCAACCTCTTTCCGTTTATTTCAATATGTTGTACAACAGCGACGTTAACGAGATAAGAATCGACGTTGCCGAGAACCAGAGCGTCGTCATGCTGCCCACGCTGGAGTTCTGAGCTTTCACTTTGTTTGGCGTCACGTAGACGACGTCGTTCTGTTGAAGGTAGTAGTACGGCGAGTTGATGATGTTCGCGTCGTTCAGGTTCAGCACGTGGATGGACTTCTCGCCCGCCGCGTCTTCGCGTATCAGCTGAACGTTGTTGCGCACGCCGTAGATGGTCAGGTCACCCGCCAGTGCCAGCGCCTCGAGGATGCTTACCTTCTCTTTCGAAACAGTGAAGCTGCCCGGGTGGTTCACCTCACCCAGCACCGACACCTTGTAGCTTGACATACGGACGGTGACGATGGGGTTCTCGTTCTTATTCATGTAATGCTGAATCTTCGTCTTGATAAACTGCTCAGCCTCCGCTTTCGTCATACCGCCCAGGTGCAGGGTGCCGACGACGGGGAACTCCACGCAGCCCTGGTTGTCCACCAGATAGGTCTGAAGCATAGCCTGCGAGTAGGTAGAGCGTGTATTCTGCGAATAAGGCGTGGGTACCGTCATGTTAAACGGCACGGCAGCCTCGGGGTCGGTAGTCGACACCGTGATGCTCAGCTCGTCCTTCGGCATGATGCGGGCATCATACAGACCCTTCGAGGCTGAAAGGTCCACCTGCGTAGCGTTCTGGAAGTAGGCCACATCCTTCGTACTGCCACAGCTGCCAAACAGCATGACAGCGAGGGTCAGCAACAGCGGGAGAGTCAGCTTTTTCATATCTTCAGCTTTACTTTTTATTATTTCGGCTGCAAAATTACAAAAAAAATGGCTATCCTCGTGCAGGATAGCCAATTTTTTTTCAATAAAATTTGAAGTACCTTCGTGCGTTGTTGTACGAGATGTCCTCCACCATCTTGGCCAGCAGCTCGCGGTCGTCGGGCAGCAGGCCCTTCTCCACGTCGTTGCCCAGCAGGTTGCAGAGTATGCGGCGGAAGTACTCGTGACGCGGATAGCTCAGGAACGAGCGCGAGTCCGTCAGCATACCCACGAAGCGGCTCAGCAAGCCGAGCACGCTGAGGGCGTTCATCTGGCGGATCATGCCGTCCATCTGGTCGTTGAACCACCAGCCGCTACCGAACTGAATCTTTCCCGGCTCACCACCCTGGAAGTTGCCCAGCATCGTGGCGATGACCTCATTAGCACAGGGATTCAGTGTATATAATATGGTACGCGTGAGCTTGCCCTTCATATTCAGCTTGTTCAGGAACGTCGACATAGCCTTGGCGGTGTTGAACTCGCCGATGGAGTCGAAGCCTGTGTCGGGACCCAGCTGGTTGTACATCGCCGTGTTGTTGTCGCGGATGGCGCCGTAGTGGAACTGCTGCGTCCAGTCGCTGTCGGCATCCATCTCGGCCATCACCGTCAGGAAGCAGTTCTTGTACTGACGGATCTCCTGCTGCGACAGCTGCTGGCCGCGCATGGCCTTCTCGAAGATGGTCTCAATCTGCGAGTCGGTGTACTCCTCGTCGTAGAACTCCTCAATGCCATGGTCGGACAGTTTGCAGCCGTTGGCCTCGAAGAAGTCGTGACGCTTCTGCAGGGCGTCCACCATGTCGGCAAACTTCGTGATTGTCACGCCGCTGACCTGCGACAGCTGCTCCACATACTTTGCGAACTCCGGCTTCTCGATGTTCATCGCCTTGTCGGGACGCCACGCGGGAATCATGATGGGGTCGTCCTGGGCCTTGTGCTTAGCATACTCGATGTGGTTGTGCAGGTCGTCCACGGGGTCGTCTGTCGTGCAGACGCACTCCACCTTGTAATGCTTCATCAGGCCGCGGGCCGAAAACTCGGGCTTCTGCAGCTTCTCGTTACACTCGTCGAAGATTTCGCGGGCCGTCTTCGGTGACAGCAGCTTCTCAATGCCGAAGGCCGTCTTCAGCTCCAGGTGCGTCCAGTGGTACAGCGGGTTCCTCAGCGTGTAGGGCACCGTCTCCGCCCACTTCTCGAACTTCTCCCAGTCGCTGGTCTCCTTGCCCGTGCAGTACTTCTCGTCCACACCATTCGTACGCATGGCGCGCCACTTGTAGTGGTCACCGCCCAGCCACAGCTCCGTGATTGACTTGAAGCGGTGGTCGTTGGCCACCATCTCGGGAATCAGGTGACAGTGGTAGTCGATAATCGGCATCTTAGCCGCATGGTTGTGGTACAGATCCTGGGCTATCTCAGTCTCCAGCACAAAGTTTTTGTCATTGAATTGTTTCATGAGTTTTGGTTTTTAAGCTGTTACTTTTTGAATTTACCGCAAAGATACAAACTTTCTTCGAAACACCACACATTTCCCCATATATTTTCTACGCAAACGTTTTAGGACGCCCAACAAGTTTAAGCCGTGCAGAATGGACAATCACGCAAAAAGGCACCTGATGGTGCCTTTTTTACGTTCATTGCCAGACGTTTACCAGTCGTCGTCGCCGTCGTCCCAAACAGAATACCTACGGGCATCTGCTTCTGTTATGCCTTCGCCATTATTTGCCTGACTAGTGGTCTCCTGCGCGGTTTCAATTTGTTCCGAACCACAGATTATCCTATTGGTTTCCACCTTTACAACAGTCAGCTCGGGTGCTATATATGTCTTTTTCATTGTCATGTCCTCCTTACTTTATGATTATCTTATTACCATTCACGATATACAGTCCCTTCGTAGGCGTGCTGACACGTTGTCCGCTGAGGGTATATACCTGGTCTATTGTCATCTTCTCGTTCTTCAACTCCTTGACTCCAGTCACGTCGTTGAAGGTCAGCATGATGCTACGAGCCGATGACGGAACATTCTCAATCTTCGACATGTCAATGTATGCCTTTTTGGCACGGACATTAACAGCTTTAGCTGCAACCTCCGGATTAGCATCCTCGGGATCAACATCTACCTTATAGAGTTTATTGCTACTCAGAATATAACTATTTAAAGGTGCTTTTATATCTTCAAACGTTCCAATCAGACCATTGTTTTCCACTGGAGACTCAACAGTAGCTGCTGTCGCCTTATAGAAATAAACATTCTTTGTGTCGGCAGTTTCTGTCGTGGCTTCTTTCAAGCTTGCATTTGACTTAAAGAAATATGGCTTACCGGCGACCAGCAAATCATTATACTGAGTAAGCGTAATACCATTTCCATTTTTTCCTGTAATCTCATATACAAAAGCACCTGCTACCGCAGCCTGATATGGCAAACAAATGGTTCCGAATTTATCTGCCGGGAGATTTTCGACCTTAAAATCGCCATTATCCTCACCACCATAATTCTTATCATTATTAGGTTTCTGATTCGAAGCATAAACATTACCCAAGATAAATCCTTTATCACCAAGAATGGTCAATTCTTTAATATGATAAATATCAAAATATTGCTCCTTACGCAATTTTTCAAGATCGATTTTCAAACAGTTATGGTTATTCCACTGACTGAACCATAGATTCATATACTCCGCGCCATAATCATCACCAGAAACAGACAGGTTATTTTTATCTTTTATGGTTACTTTACCATAGTCCCATGCCAGCCCTGAGGCGCCATCCGTATTTGAGTTTCTTCCTGCCGTAATCACAAGATAGCGATATTGAGACAAATCGATTCCATCACCATCCCATTGCCAGCCACATTTCTTTGTAAAGAATCTTGTATCAGAATCCCAAGTTGCATCTCCATCTATCGTCTTGAATTCAGCAAACACATCTGTCTTTGCGTCTGTAGCTGTACGTTCAGGCTTTTCTATCGGGTTCTTTTCTGGTATTCTGAGTAGTTCTGCTTTTTGTACGAGAATAGTCCCCGCAAGGGTTCCGCTTTGAAGCAGAATATGAGCCGCATTATTGATATTGTAAGGGAATGTTGAGAATTCAACTTCCTTGGTTACCCATTCATCCCCAACTTCAACTGCAAAGCTTTTATTCTGATTATTATTCCAATCCCCCAATACACATGTTATATCTCCTGCAACAGTAGACTTAAGCGTAATGGCAACGATATAGTCTTCGTCCGCAACGGTTGTCATACCATTAGCCACCTCATATTGGAAATGATAATTCTGGCTTAATACCGAGGGATTGTAAACCTTCAAGGCATCATCTTCTGCACTAATTTCTAACTCTCCGCCTTCAGGTATTGAACCATGCCAATAGCCTTCCAATGAAGTAAGTGATGAAAAATCTACTGCTTTGACCACTTCATAAGTCCTCACAAAATATGCTTCAGAAATTGCAATCGGGGATCTTTCACTACCCCAGTTGAAGATTGTAAAATCACCATATGTGATATATTTACTAAGATCAATTTCAAGTTCTGTAGATCCTACTGCTATCTGCGGGTAAGAGCCATCTGGCATATTTATACGCCAATCGCCAGAAACAGCAGTTTGAAACTTTATGACGATCTTGTCATATTCTTTTACATCCAAATTTTGATAACGGAATATTCTTGAATAATCTTCCGTAGGAGTAAACGTTGCAGCATACAAGTCATCCAAAGTACTTGGCGCAATTGGCACTCTAGTTGGGTTACCCGTAGCCCCCGTAAGTTTAATTCGAGTTTTATTGTCCTTGGGTACGAATTCTCCCGTCTGCTTAACGACGATGTTGGATACAGTAATATTGTCGCTGTCTGAGGGCCTTGTCATAGTCAGCTTGTACTCACCCCAGCCATCAGTAATCTCAAAGAGCAACTCGGAATCTCCCACATTAACGGTTTTATCAAGCACTACCTTTTTCGAACCTGTCAACTTCTCAATCTTCACACCGATAGTCTTGCCTGCTTCTCCCGTTGACGTAAAGCTGAGCTTGTACCGACCATTGTCGAACTGGAGTGAATGGTAGACGTTCTTGTTGTCAGTGGTATACTGATCGCCGCCGAACTGCAGCAACGTGGTGCCATCGTTCCTGGTCCAGCCGTGTTCTGCTGGGTTATATCCTTCCTCCTCAATTCGCGGAGCCCACTTCAGTGTTTCATCACTTGGCGAGTCGAGCGTGTAATCCTTGAAGAAGTTCCACATGGTCAGGGCAGACGAGCCGTCCTCGGTGTTGGTAGTATAAGCTTCATGTCCCATTCCGTTAATCTCGTAGTAGACGTATGGGAAACTGCCATCGCCAGCCGCATAGAAATTCTTCGTGTAGCCTTCAACCGTAGTCATCGTTGGTTTAGGATTGGCCCCCATACGAGCTACCATCTCGTCTACAATGGTAGGCATCTTAGAGTACAGAACAAACGTGTCCGACTTTCCATGAATATGCATGAACGGCACGGGACGACTGCCGGTATGGCGCAGGTGGAACTCATTAATCGGATAGCCACTGATTGAGGCGAAAGCCGCAATTTCATCACTGCAGGCGTTCGCCATGGCATAGGTCATCATACCACCATTAGAGAAGCCACAGCAGTAGATACGCTTGCGATTAATCGAATACTTCGAGGCCACATCCTCGATGACGGCCTTCAAGAACTTCACATCAAAGTTGTCCTCGCCCGTAGCCGTCCAGCCAGTAGTCGTACCACCAAAGCCAATGGGGAAAGCCGTTGGCTTACCCTGCGGATAGACCACGATACAGCCCTTCGCATCAGCCACCTCTCGTGTGAACGGGGTATAGTTTGTGCTTGCTCCATTAGCACCGTGCAGCGATATCACCAGCGGACTGTTCTCCTGATAATTATCGGGAACATAAAGTTGGTAATTACGGTTCTCGCCACCAACGGTGATTTCAACATTCTTATCGAATAAGCCTGTTTCAGAGTTTATAACAAAGTCAAGAGATTTGTAAAGCTTTACATATTGCTGATCATCTGCTGTGCCATCAACTTTCATCCACTTCTCACGACCAACACTCTGGAATGAGAAGCCCTTTTCCGCATCGTATGAAACATGCCAAAGCCCCCAGTTCTGACCATCAACGCCATAGCCATTATCTGCCCCCAATGCAGATGTACCAGAGAACATAGACCCCCAGCCTGTAATATTAACGTATGAACCACCACTAATACCGTTGGGATAGTCTGTTCCATCCCCATTCTGAATACGTATTCTGTAAATATCATTACCAGACACTCCAGAATCCTCAACTTTCTCCAATTTCATATAGAAATAAGAATCATAAGGCACTAGGCCATAGTCTGCATTCTTATAGTCTTGGTTTCCTGTATAGTAAATAGCTTTTGCTCCGTTGTCGCTAATAACAAACTTGTTGCCATCTGTAATATAATCAAGAGAAGTAATCTCATCTTTAAAACCATTGTTGATTACTACATCGGTAGGCTTCTGCAGATAGGCATTGGTAATAACAGCACTACCATCAGATGAACCTGTGCCCCATAGGGTCATTTCCGTTACATTAGTCCAATTTATCTCATCGTGTTCGAGAAGGAAAATATTATTAACTCCTGTAGAAAGATTTATCATCTGATCTTCTTTTCCTCCACTTACGACCTTCAATTGAATATAATTGTTATCTCCAGTGATAGACGTAATAGTGAAATTAATCTTTGTATATGAACTTAGGTTACCCGTTGGAAAGCCCGTGTTCATAACTTTGTATCCATCACTACCCTTCCATGACATGGTATATGTTCCTGCATTCCATGATGCCACCCAGTTTGATGGAGACCAATACATGTTTCCTGCATAAGCCCCTACCACTCCGACAACTAACAGGGTCGCTGTGACTAGCAATCGAGTAATTGTTTTCATAAATAATTGAATTTGAAAAAGTTAATAAATCATTTTGTGCACAAAGATAATACACGTACCTTATATATATGCAGGTACATGTCTCAAAAGTTTGCGGATTTGTCATGCGGCGCGTAAAGTCACGCTCCGCAAACCTTTTTTCACGGATTATCAACCTTCCCGCCCGTCTACTTGAAAGATATAAACAGAAAACTACCCGCACCCGGCCCACCCGACGCACCTAAAAGCCACCACCCCGAGGGCCTACCCCAGCCCCCTCCCTAAGGGGAAGGGAGAAGCGGGAGGGGAGAACGGGGAGAAGATGGCTTGGCTGAGATGTATGTTTATGCATATAGGGCTCAGAAAAGCTTACCTTTAGCTTTCTAAAGCTTATCTTTTCGCCGCTAAAGGTCACCTTTAGGATCCTAAAGCTTACCTTTTCAGCGCTAAAGCTTACCTTTTCTGGCCCAGAGGGCGTCTGTATGGAATAACAAACAAGAATGGTAACAAACAGACCAACAATTCCGGTTCTCCTGATATCGATATGCATACATATCCACCACCTTGTATATATATACTTTTCACTCTGTCCCTCCCCTCCCGCTCGGGAGGGGTCGGGGGTGGGTTTTATAGGCCCTCGGGGGTAGGCTGTCTTATACTGGTATAGGTTGACACATATATGAACTTAATAAATGTGTCAAACGTATGAAAAAATTACATCCAATGATTCCTCTGGAGAAACGTAATG
>Ga0310786_10000831_pt1 | contig 49362 bp, 63 predicted proteins | sample AusTroGonzalo_MG_FD_203881 | JGI IMG/M metagenome (GOLD analysis project Ga0310786, IMG submission 203881) | Bovine rumen microbial communities from tropical cattle in Woodstock, Queensland, Australia - Gonzalo_03 (v2) (version 2) | ecosystem: Host-associated > Mammals > Digestive system >...
AGTAATGTGCTGTTTCACGAGCAATGGTGTATCAAGTCGTATCCATTTTCCGTTGGGCAGTTCTTTCTCAACGAATCCCATACTTTTAAGAGCTACTTCCTGAGATGATTGATATTCACCTAATTTCGGAAGATTGCTTACGGAGTATTTGAACATAATCTCCCTCCCCGTAAGACAATCGTATTTAGAAATTCTGAACTTCGATCCATCACGAGTAATGTACTCTTGTTGATCTCTCAGAACTTCCATTATCCAACCCTTCCTTCAAACACGAATTTAAACAATTTCGTTTTCTGACGACCGTTTCCAGATACTCCTGTCACCAAAGGAGCGGCAACAATAGCTCCTCCCGAAAACGTTACCAAGTCTCCGTTTGGAAGCTCTACGGTAGCAGTAATCTCATCCCTGTATCCGATCTTATTTCTCGATACTCTGTTGGCTTCTGCTAATCTGGTTAAAGCGATATCCTCCTCTGAACCAGGAATAACAGCTACCGTGAATTCTGGAGCAGATGGACGGCGGTTAATAACCAAATCACCGTTCAATCCCATTCCATATTCAGCTAGCGCAGACTCTGGCACGTCAAAAGGATCTGAGTCATCCGAAAAAGATGTCACAGTAATTCCCATTGGATAAGTAATACTCGCAATAATGGTTATCTTTAAACCTATTCCTGATACGTCCTTCATTTATTCTTCCTCCTTCTAAAAAATGCCGACTATAACAAAATGTCTGTTCCTTCTATCTTTCTGATTGCGTCACCTTTTGCGTACAGCAATATGTACTTGAGATAGTATTCAGTTACAGAATTAATAACTGCTTCCTGTACTTCCACATTGACCCAATATCCCAAACTCTGAATCTGCGACACGGCATCATCAGAATTAGAAATTTCGACCACTCTAGCGCACTGTGATCGAGATAGGACTTTACCCAGCAAAAATGCTCCATTGGTAACTGCCAAATCTAAAATCGATTGCAGGGCTGTTCTGAATATTCCTACACCAGTGCTGTTAGCAGGCAATTTCCCTCTTCGAGTGAAGAGATTCATCGACATATTTTCAATTTCTTGTTTCAACCAAATTTCGTTCGCATACACTCCCATATCTGGGATAGAACCCTGCAAATAACCTCTCTGGTAGAATGATATTTTCTTCCCCGTCATCTGGGTTAATCCGTAGTAGTTAATGTGTAAGTTATCCAAAGCATTAGATAATTCATTGGTCGTTACGGAAGGTATTTCTCCTTCGAACTGAGTGTACATATAGTTCTTAGTACCATTCTGTATGTTGTAGTCAGTAGCGGCTAGTATCGCCATTGGCATGTAAGATACGAACTTATCATCACCATAAGTAAGCCCAACGCCGTCATATTCTGCTACAGCACTTTGTACTGCCGAATAGTTAGAGGCATTTACAGCAACAGAGTAAATGTATCTTACATTCTGATTGTGATTCCACTGAGCTACGTCAGCAATCTGCGCTGTCGTAAGTTCATCTAAGAATGCAAATGAACCACAACAGTTAGCTTCGGACATTGTACGCCTTATACAAGCTACTGGCGTTTCTACTGCCATACCAGAGCTAACAAATGGAAGGTCTTCTGCTGTCCACTTAATTTTATCTGCTAATGCAGTACCCGAAGCGGCATCCGTAGCATACCCGATATTAGAAGCTGTAACTGTTCCACCTTGTAACACAAAGCCGCACGTTGCATCATATGTAACCGTTGCGCCTGTCCATAATTCACCATTTTCGGTAACTGCTCTAATCGCAGTCTGTAAGGCAGTTGCTACATCTGCATAAGAGGTTACTTCAGAAAAATCTAATCCAGTAATTTCAGTAGCTACACCGCCCATATCTATTTTGATACTTCCATCAGTGATAGCTTTCAAAGTTGCTAACGCTACTGGAGCGGAAGTCGCTTTCAAAGTACATTTTCTGCCCGTTGGGTTGAAGTTAGAAAATGTTATAGATTTAGCTCTTTTCGCCTGTAGATTTCTGTAAGAGAAATACTTATTAGCGAATTTATATTCATCTGTTCCTTCCGTGAAAATTGTTCCCACCATTTCCAACGAATCGAACTCCATCGTTACGCCTGCTGGAAGTTTGTCACTTGATGTATATACCCTTCCATCAAGTCTCGTAGATTCGCTACTTTTCTCTTGTAACGAGGTTATATCTACGTATTTAGTTTGCGAAATAGCCATTCTTACTCTCCTTTTTCAATACCAATGATCCTGTTGACTCCCGAAACCCTAGAAGTCATCTTCTGAACTGTCTCGACCATGAAATCCAGTCCAGGAATTTTTTCGTACAAATCGCTATCATCTGTAGAATTGTTAATAGTTATGCGTTGGGGGTTATAAACTCCGTATCCTTTTCGCCTTAACGCATTAACTCCCATTTCACTTCTTAACCACATATTCAGCATCTCCATTACATCTATGGCAGAGAAATCGTTATCTGTTTTATTAGGTATCTCTAATGCTGTTATTTGAAATTCGTAGCTCTTAATAAGTTCTTCACAGTGATATAGAACTTCCCCATCATCATCGTATACATCATCGTGGTGTTGCCATCCGTAGTTAACTGAATCGATCATATCTACTAACAACATTCCCGTAGTTTTCGTTTTTAAAAGTGGTAGATTGCTTCTTCTTACCGTGTATCCAGTTATTTCCATTTCGGAAAGACCCTGTCTAATCACCGCTAAAATATCTGTCCATACTCCTGAATTACTTTTCATGATGCCCTCTTATCTAAAACTACCAAGCAACACTTCCAGCCGTTGTATATGTACCAATCCTTGGTGGTTTCTACGTTCCATACCCCGTCATCGAATAAAAGGCGATCTGGTACTTCTTGCTTAAAGTTGTCTTTAACGTCGGAAAGTGTGTACACACTCATGTACACTTTTGTGAAATCTAACCCTAATGCTTTGTAAGCTCCCTTATTAACAGGAACTACAAATCCTGTAATCTCTACTGGAGCATCATATACTGCATATTCCGTTCCATCAGGGTTAGTAGATACGGAGGCAAACTTTTGCCACTGAATCTTACGTGGAGGAATTGCTCCAAAAGCGAGCTTAAGTATGTTAGTGCTATTCAGTAAGGTACTCATCACTCACCTCACTTGGATTAATCACTTCGTAAGATAATGAAGAAATGAGTAAACCCGTATCTACTAATGGTTTCAAAATTCCTTGATTATCTGGCGTTGCCTCTATCTTGGAATTGGTTTTGATCTTTTGAATTAGCTTGTCAGCTTTCTTGTTATTCTTATACCGTCTTAAACGATGTAAAACTGTTGCTTGAGAAAGAGGTGGATTCCATACCGACATTATGGATTTACGAATATCTCCCACTGCTTGCTCTGCAACTTTTTTGAGTGCGCCTTCCATATCCTTTTCGTCTTTGAATGATTGAGAAAACGTACTTTTCCATTTATTCTGATTCTTGTTCTTAGCAGGGCGCATAAATGGTCTCGGTGGGATATGACCTCCTTTATCCATCGTACCGAATTCTTGCGTCCTTGCGACTGTTGATACTAATGGGGCTTTACCTTTACCCGAGTCGTCATCGTATTTTGTATTATCGAACCATCCTATACGAGCGCATAACGTTTGCATTCTCTCTTGCAGTTTCCTGTGAGATTCTTTGTCTTTCGTATGGATAAGCTCTACCTTCATTACAGCACCCTCTGAGGACTACCCTCAACGTAAAAACCGCATGCTGTCTTGGCACTCAGCAATGCCCACAATCTAGTTCCGTAAATTGTTAGATTTAGCCAAAATTCATATTGGTTAGCGGAAGTAGGAGGTACTAGTGATACTGATACCTCCCCTATATTAGCACTCGCTACAACAGTAGCTTGTGATTGGTTATCTTCCGTAAGTCTGGAGTTTAGAGTAAGCAAATGAGCGGTCATTAACTCAATTGCTAGTCTTCTTGCTTCACCATGCAATACGCCATAATCTTCGTCAGAAATATAGCATTTCGCCTGAATCAAGAATTGATTAAATAAGCTCTCGCTAGTATTAGCGAATTCAGGGAATTCAAACACGAAATCTGAGTAGTTTATGGCTAATCCAGACATAATTTACTCCTCTGGTGTTCCGCTCGTTGGGACTTTCTTCCCACGTTTTGCGTACTTCTTCGGAGTTAACGGTGCAGATTTGTCTTCTTTCTCCATGTCGTCCTTTGCTTTTTCTTGTGCAGAAGAAGAAGAATTCATAAGAATCTTCACAAAGCCGTTATTTACATGGGTTTGGAATACAGGATGAGTTCTTAATTTCTCAACCTGTGCATCAGTAAGGCTTGTAACTACACCGTGTGGAGTAATTAAATCCTTACTAGCGACATTCGACATTCCATTGATGTGAATGGTATCAGTCACCTGATTGATACCATCCTCACCATTCTGTTTGTAAAAGGTATAGTCCTGAGGACTAGTTAAAGTGGATAGCACTAACATTTTTCATCTCCTTACTTAAATTAAATTCCACTGTAACGAACGATTCCCACTGGGTAATTCAACATCACACCAGAGGTCGCATTGCTGTAACCCTCTTTGTATCCTTTGATGCCTTGCTCGTTACCCAGCATTCTGTAAACGGTAACAACGTTGTTAGCCCAAACTGGCTTACCATCTATCTTGTCAGCGTAGAGGTAGAAGATATTGCTACCACCATTCGCTTTATCAAGCTCTATACAGCTCTTGATAGTGCAGGATGGGTAGGTCTCTTTAATCCAGTCACGTACTGAGTTACCGTAGTCTGATACAACCGATAAATACTCAATTGCACTTAACGAAATCGCTATGGTAAAGCTGTCAGAGTATGGGTCAAACAAGTCACCACTTCTTACACGCAAAGCCGCTACTGCAGTACGAATATCCGCACAGATTTCTTTGTATGTCTTCGTACTCCACTTAGTGTCACTGGATGCTCCAGTTGCTACCGTTGTGTAGGCTGGCAACGATGGTTCATTCAAGAATCCATACGTGCGGTTTGTACCGTTGTTGTATCCATAGAAACCAATACGGTTAAGCTCGATAGCCAAAGACTCAGATGCCGCTTCTCTCTTTTCAGAGGCAACGTTAATGTGAATCTTGTTTGCTCTCTCTTGCTCTAATTTAGATACCTCAATACCCTCTTCGAAACGAACGATGGTACGCTTTTCGAAGTTAACGTTGAACTGTGCCAACGGAATCGAGGTGTAGTCGCCGTACGGTCTCGCACTTCCTTTGGATTCGATTACAGTCGTTACGACTTCCTCATCTTCCCAAGAAGCTACGATATTTCTTCCAATCAATTCATCAATCTTACGAGGTGATGTAACTGTTCTGATTGGTGTAGGCAAGAAGTGTTGCAAGTACTGGTTTGGAGTAACAACGCTAGGCGTGGTTAATCCTGGTACTGCCTCGTCCATGCTTACTGAGCTACTGCACAATGTGATACCCAATCTATCCAATGTTTCGAGAGAGGTATCTTGTGCTACCTTGTATTCCCTCACCTGAGATGGGGACATTTTCAATTTATAGTTACTTAACATTTCCTTCCTTCTCCATTAACTATTCGCTTAACTGCAAAATCGCCATTTCTCCAACACTTGCGGATTGAAGAATGAACTTTGAGTTAGGGATAATCTGATATCCAGATGGCACATGCGATGAGTCAGATGCCGCACCGATCTCTCCAGTCGTACTGTTCATACAACCCAGATAACCAGGTACAACAGCGTGCTTTGTCTTTACCCAAACTCGACCAAAGGTTAACAATTCACCATGTACGCCTTCTTTTACTTCCATGGTTGCTTCCAAATTGTTGATATTGGAGTACTGCTTGGAAGTAACTAGAATACCAGCAAATCCTTTGCTAAAGTTATCTCCAGCACAAACGGTATTGTCATTCTTAAATCCGAATCCGTGACCTACGTATGCGGCTACGTATACGGCATTCACACCACCAGAAAAGCTGGTTGGAGTCATAACAGAAGCCGAAATAGCAAAAGCGTTTCCAGCTGTACCAGCTTCACGTGCTGTAAATACACATGCGTGGTTCGTGGAATCAGCCTCCGCCGTTACAAATGCATTGTTAGCATTAACAACGGTTGCTAAATTCGCTAAAGTAGCATCTTTGTCATCCCCGATTTCTACATCAGTAGCCGCAGAAGCCTCTGCTTTAAAGGTGTAAGTCGTACCTGCTACTGATACAGTGTCGTTAGCACTGGCATTTGCCGCCGCTGTGACTTTACCACTCGCTTTGACGCCTTCTGTAACAATAGTCGTCAAAATGTACGGGTCTGCTCTCCGAGGTGAATTATCATACAAATCACCTGGAATTGGTTGAGATAAACTAGTGTAAACTGTCGACTGCATAACTATTCTCCTTTCAAATACGCTTCGATCTGAGCATCAGCAACATTCGAGGATTGCTCGATACTTGAATCCATCGAGTAAACCTGCTGTGCCATTTGCTCCTTACCACACAAATAACCGTGAATAGCGGCAACAGAATCACTCTTGCTTACGCCTAAATCCAATTGATCACAGGCATATTTGGCTAGTGTCTCTAAATCCATAGAGTCATAAGCGAAATCACCTATAACTGGACGTAGGCGGTTGGCTAGATGATCTCTTGCGGCTATCTGCTTCATTACCTCCTGAGGCAATGAATCTAGAGACATCTTCATCATCTTCTTCCCCTTCTTCTTAAATCTTTTTAGTTTCTTTGCTGGAATAGCCGAATCTTTGGCGCATGAATCCTTAGCATTGTTTTCGTCATCTTCATCAGAATCCTCAGCTTCCTCTTCATTATCTTCATCAGAATCCTCAGCTTCCTCTTCATTATCTTCATCAGAGTCCTCCGCTTCTTCCTCATCTTCGTCTTCATCAAATGAAGGCTTTTCCAATCCGAAATCGAGATCAGCGTCTTCAATTTCGATATCTTCCTCGTCTTCATCCATTGCTTTTTGCTTTTTCTTCTTAATTGTCATCATTTCCTCCTATTTCCGAAAAAAAGCTATTTGTATACAGGTACTCTCTTACCCGTCCTCGTGGTTATCCAACCCTTAGGATTGCCACCTGCCCCCATATTGCCGTTTGCAGGTCTCATACCATTCATAGGTCTCGCTCCTGCTACAGGCTTAGGTTTCTTAGCAACTTGCGGTGGGGTTGGTTTGTTTCCCCCTCCGAAAGCTTTGTATAATCCATATCCAGCACCCAACGCTCCTAATCCCATTCCTCCGTACTTAAGTGCGTTCTGCATCGTTGGGGATAGTCCGTTCCATGCATTGGCGGCACTTTCAGAAAGATTGTTCCAAGCATTGCTTGCTCCTTCTGCTAGATTATTCATTCCATTTTTCAGATAGTTACCAGCGTTACTTATTCCATTTGAAACTGCCTCTTGAGCTTTGGGAGCATAATCAGCTAGCTTATTTGAGGCTTCACTTGCACTTTCAGATAATCTATTCCAAGCGTTACCCATTGCTTCTTGAGCTTTCGGTGCATATTCGTTCCAGGCATTACTTGCGCCTTCTGATAAATTATTCCAGGCATTTTTTACACTGTTTCCAGCATTTATCCCTGCACTACGAATTTCTTTACCTACTTGATACATCTTATCTGGATTGTATAAAGCCGCTTCACCAGGTCTTGATTCAACGATAGGAGTAGTTAAACCCCCAACGAAATTGTTGTAGTGATTACCTAAATTCTCTGCAGTTTGCTCAGCGAAGTTACCGAGCTTTTCTCTAGCAGAATTGTAAGATTTACCTAAATCGTCAGCATAATCTGATAGATTGTTTCCTAATTTGTGAGCTTGTACTCTCGCATTTCCCATAGCTCTTTCTAAAATGTTACGGTTTCCGAATCTGTTAGCCGCATCGTTATATAGTGAGTGCGCTCCTTCTGCTAATCTGTGCTTTACAGTCCTCCCAAAATTTTCTGGAAGCGAAAAGTCATCTTTAGCAACCTTCTTATCTTTTCCCTTTCTTATTAACGATAGATACTTATCTACAACTCTATTATCCATTTTTATTTCCTCCTTCATAAATGGGTATGTGCTTACCTGTTTTAGTAGTAATCCAGCTCTTTATTTTCTTATTGAGCCTGCCGTTTTTATTGAAATGTTGATACAGCTTGTAAGCACCATACGCCCCTAGTCCGCCCAATGTCGCATACTTTAACTTTGGAGATTCATTCCAGTAATTATATGCATCGCTCAAATTCTCTTTTATCTTGTCTAGATATCTTCCCTTCTTTTCGATAGCTTGACCTAGTCTGTGCATACCAGCTTCCGTAGAGTGTAAAGCTTTTTGAGATGCACTAGCTCCTGTAGCCCAATCCTTAAGACCTCTAACGTTGTCTTTTAAATTTGAGTACCAATTAGATGCGTTCTCAGGCAGGTATTTTATGTTCTTCTTAGCGTTCTCAGGGAATTTCTTAGCCCAATCTACGACCTTTTCCTCCGCTAAATCCATTAATTCGTGACCTTTATTGATAGCAGGAGCTATGGTTTCAAATGTCCTATTTATTGCTTTGTCTTTTAATTCACCTGTGTAATTGCTAGCATCCGTCAGTTTCTCTTGCGCACGGTGTAATCCTCTCGTATACCAAGGAGCATCGTCCTTCCATTCGTTATATGCGTTCTGCCCTTTCTGCCACGTAGAGGATATAAAGTTTTTTAACTTCTTTATTCCTTCTTCTCCTCTGTTAACTCCGTATAGAGATGCCGCAAGAATGGCTGGCTTGTGCATTGCCCATACTTCTGGAAGAGAGTTATTTAGGAAAGATGCGTTAACAGCAGTTAATAAACCATCATTAAGATTCTGATGGTATTTATGAACTACTTTTCTCATAGGCTCTTTCTTCATCAGTCCCTCTTCTTTCGTTTGTCTTTTTGAACTATCTGATGCATAGCAATGTATTGATTCTGTATCGCTACTTCTGCTTGCTTCCTCTCTGTAGCGTATTCATCTCCTGCCTTTTTCAGGATAATGTGAGCTATGACTGCCATTCCCATCAGTACTGCGTGATCTCTAAATTCTTTCTTGGAAGAGTTGCTTCTCAAGTTCTTGTACTCTTTTGTTATAGGGAAGTATTTCATCACAGCCATAGCAGATTCTTTTGAAATAGGCTCTCCAGCTTTCTTGATTATCCTATTCCCTTGCTTAAGCTGTGCGCTTGAGAATAGATTCTCTACTTTCTTTACTCTCTCAGGGTCTCCACGGAGTGCGATTCTGTATTTTGTTTTATCCTTCTTGAGATCATGACGTATGGAATTGTGCGTTCTGCGTGGAGTATTCTTATTCCTGTTCGCAAAGAACTCCTTTACTCCTTCTTTAACGCTCTGCCCCTTCTTTATCGGGATGTGCTGTCCCTTTACTGTAACCCACTGAATATCAGGGTCTTGAGCATCTGTGGATTGCTTGCTAGGTTTACCCTTTATACTGTGGAATGGACTCTTTCTTCCAGCATCATTGTAGATAGGAATATGCTTACCTCTGTAAGTAATCCATCCGTCAGGCTCTCCTTGCTGTTTTGCTGGGTCTTGTATTTTAGGAAGATGCTTAGATACCACTTTAGATAAGCTCTTAGCAGTTTTGTATCCTCCTCCTATGACCTTTATAGCTCCAGAAAGTGCCATTGCAGATGCACCCATAGCTCCAGCACCTATAACCGAATTAGTAGCGGTATTTAAGAATCCGACTCTTTCGTAGGGAGCAGACATAATCTCACTTATGATTGGGGTAATAGCACCAGCCGATGCCGCATACCCTGTCGTTTCTTTCATGTCTCTCCAGTTCTTCTTTAATCTTCGATATACCCTTCTAGGAAGAACGTGCCTCGATGCATCCCAGAACGCTTCTAAAGCCGCTCCAGATAACATCGCAGAAGCACCTAATATTTTTGGTAGAGATACATTTTCTAGTGGGTCTTTTTTCTTGTTTTTAAGTTCGTGATACTTCGCTTTAAGCTCCTCAGGATTTAGTTTGTTTCCTCCCCAGAGCTTAGCTCCCCCTATAATAGCTCCTCCAGCCATAGAATGGAAAAACAGCCTCTTCAGGAATACTTTATCTGTAAGAATGTTCATCACTTCAGCAGTTTTACTACCTAAGTTATTGCTTTGGATAAATTCATCCCTCGATTCGATAAGTCTTTCTAACTCTTTTATAGTGCTGTTAGGTATTTTCTGAGAATTAAGAGATGCTATTCCAGATATAGCTTGATCTCTAATCAATGAAGATACTTCTAATGCATTTTGAACTGATTTTACATCAGCCAATTTAGCAAACTGAGAATCGAAAAGGTGATGATGTAATCCATGAGTCGTGAATATTTTGTTGATATCTACATCCTGGAAATAGTCATGATCTCTAAGATTCAATTTTGCAATGTTATTTCTTATCAGTCTTTCTCTTTCAGCTTGATCTCTTACATTAAAGGCTGTTCTTAATCCCTGTATTGGTCCGCTATTTCCTTTTAGACCAGTTTTATCCATTATAATTTTGAGCAGTGCTTTGTATGACTGGTCAGCCGCATTAAGACTGGTAATTTCTTCCCCTATTTTAATCTTTAGGTCCTTATTTACCTTTATCTTCCCAGCTTTAATCGTTTCTAAAGACTTTTTAGGGTCTTTACCTCTGTTCATTCTGAATCCTTCGTTGAAGGATGAATAAGAATTTTTAATGTAGTTGTAAGCTTCTGTAGATTTCTTTTTGATCAGAGCAAGAGCTTGTTTACGAGCTTTAGGATTCTTTCTGAGAACCTCCATCTCTTTTCTGAATGTTTGTATGCTCTTATCATCAGGGAAGTACTCTTTAGCCTTTTGGTATATTTTCCCCGTATGCTCTCCGAATACCTTCGAGAATCTGTTATGAAGTTGATCTCCTAGTCCCTTCGCTTTCCCCAAAGTTTCCTTGAATTTAGAACTATTAAATAATTCGGATGCACTTATGGCTCTTCCTTTTCTGTGAAGATTGTACGAATTCTTAATAGCATTCCACCAAGATGTGCCTTTACCTGCACCTTTGGTTACCATATATTCAGCTATTTTTGAGCCATACTTGTTCATTATATTTCTCATTACAGCGGCACTCTTAAAAGCTTTAGCCGCCGAACTGAGATTCTTCGCTTTGAGAGCCATATTTGCTACTTTGGTAGCTCCCCAATGGAATACTTTTCCTGGAGCGAATAGTAACCCTGCCGATATAATTCTACCTGCGAGATGAAGAGCCCTTTTTATGAAGAATCCTTCAAATGCATCCTCAGCGCATGAATCTTCTGTATACATCGTTTCGATAGCACAATCGAAAGTAAATGAATCGTATACTCTTACTTCACTTCCCATTCTACCTCTGTCGACTAGTGCTACATGATTACTCCTAATGTCACGCTGTATAGCATCATAGTGATGACCTTCGAAATCACCATCAGCTAGTTCATAGTTACAGAAGTACCCCATTGAAAGGTCTTTTTTGCCATTTGTAATTTTGTCTTTAAGACGATCGGAATAGATGGAGATATCCCCAACTAATTTATCTCCATCTCTTCTAATATTGTTAATAACACCTTCTACACCTTTTTTTTCAGCAGGTGTAAAACCTTTTCCGATCATTTCATGATTTTCAATTAGAGGCACAGGGTTTTTATTGAAGCTGTCTATAGCATCCTTCGAGAACAGCTCCTCAGCTGGACGGTACACCATGTATATTCTGTTGGGTTCTAGTTTATCGGATATTTGTTTCCCTAGGTAAGGAAAGACGCCCACCTTTGAGAGTGGGTTTCCATCAATCTTCCAAAAGCCATTATAGTCGACTTTTTTAGCCATCTAATTGTCCATTTCCTTCTGAACCCAATGATATATTATTTTTTACTTATAATAAATATAAAATTTAATTTATTTTTTACTTATAAGAAAACTTATACAATATAAGAACTAATTAGATTTTTTATTCTAATCATGTATAATGAATGTGTGTATGTTTTTTTCATTTGAGAAATGGAGTGCATTCTTTGGTCCGCACTCCTTTTTTTATTGATAATTTATCTGTATATTGATCACTGTCATTATCGTTTTTCAACGATAAAGTAATCTATTTTTTAACGGGAACGTATAGTTCCCTTTTTTCTACCCAACGCATTTAATTTATTTAAAATTTTATATACAATAGATCGAAACTACCACAACTGTGCAATGCAGTTTCATATTAAACATTTTCTAAAGTCGTGAATAGGGTACAATTTGTACCCTTTTTATTTTGTTCTTATTTCGTAGCCATTGAGGATTCTCTTCTTGATAAGAGAAGCTATTACTTCAACGATTCTCTTAGCTAAATCCATCTCTTCTGCTGTTGGTACTATACCGAAGTACTTCTCGAATACCTCTTTGCATTGATCTTTATCCGTTAGACGGCATAATAATCTAATAGTCCTACTTGGAATCACAACTTTCTTATCCTCTATAGATTCTATTGGTATTATTACTTTATTTTCGTTCACTGTCATTTCTCCTAATAAGTATTCTTCTAAACAACTTCTTACCGTTTACGGATAAGTTATCTTGTTTAGATATAACTGTAAATTGATTAGGATTATAGTTCTCTAGGAATGAGATAGGAACTCCCATTACTCCGTAATAGTCTTTTGGTATATCTCGTCTCTTATTGACGTTAATAGCCCTTTTATCGTCATCATATTGAGGATAATCAGTTGGGTTATACTCTTTCGTTAGCTCAATTCTTACATCTGAATTATCTGGAAGGTTAGAAACCCAACAGCAATTTCCTGAGTCTATGTATTTATCATGCTTACCTGGTCTATCAAATTTTACGTGAGGAATTCTTCTTGCTTTCACTTCTCCCGAAGCCACTTGAGGGAAAATAGAGTTGTATGTAATAGATATGTTAGATCCGATAATAAGAAACTTCTTATTTTCTTTGAGTAACCAAGAATACATTTCTCCTAATAGAGAGAATGGAGGATTAGTGATTATAAAATCTGCTTCTTTGGCTATTTCATTTACCTCACTGCTTCTGAAGTCTCCGTTTCCATCTAAAAATCTAACCGTTATGTTTTTCTTTTCCCTGGTTCCTAATTCTCCTTTTTTAAATCCATATGTTTGGTAGCATGTAGCTATTAACTTTCTTAAACCCAACGAATCAAAATTATAGTAGAAGAACTTCCAGAATTTACTGTATTCAATGTTATCACATGGACACATGACTGTTTTATCCTTGAACAGATTAGGATTCTGTTTCAAATAGTAGTTAATTCCTTGTTCTACAACATAGTATGGAGTATAGAACTCATCATCTTTCTCTCTCTTCGTTTGTATTAACTTATCAATCAAAACAGACATTTTTCATTTCCTTCTAAATATTAGGTTATGTTTGAGGATTCATAACTTTCATGAGTTCTGATAGCACTAATAACTTCTTCTCCTCCAAACTTAGACTTTTCTGAACTGCGATTTCAGATTTGTCGGGTTCTTGCGTTGGGGACTCATAGAACGCCTTATACGCAGGGTCTGGAGCAGGTTTGTTAATACAATTCTCGTTGAATATCTTTATATCTTCGTCAGTAGCAAATGTATAAGATTCAGCTAGCATGATGGCTTTCTCCTTTGCTCGTAAATAAGCGTCAATACACTTCTTGGATAACCGTTGATAAAACGATACGGTCTTACCTAGTATGTTTACTGAGTGCTTCATGAAATCTCTAAATCGATCTATCAGTAAATCTATCCTATCAGTAGTCGATATCCACTTTGAAACTTGATGTAAAAAGGCGTAAGCCCTTTCGCTGTACCTATGCCCTATGTCACCCGTGTATTCCTCGTAGATACGCATGAGATTGGCACAGAGGGATGAATTATGCTTTTTATACGAAAAATTGTCGTTAGATGATTTATAATTATATAATTTATCATCTAAATCTCGATCACGTTTATGTTCGTATATCTTATTATTTTCGTTATTATCATCATCGTCTTTTTTATTATGTGATTTCCCTATTGCTTGAGCTTTTTTGAGCAATGAAAAGCCTTTGGCTGTAAGTATTATATAGTTAGCGTTGTCCATCATTTTGGTCTTGTCCCCAACGACTCTACGCTGTTTATTCTGAAGAGGTCTTATCTTCTTTCTGATTATATAACCTTCTTTCTCTAACCACTTCTGTATTTTCTGAGCATGCATCCAGGATATTCCCAAGACAGCGGCTTGATCTCTGACAGGTACTCTCCTCCATATCTTACCTTCGAATTCTTCACACTTATAGAAAATGCCATATCCAGGGGCTAAACATATTAGTGCTTTAGCATGTAAATTCTTCTTAGCATGCCTGCTAGTAAGACCTAGCTCAGTGGTTATATATTCTAAGTCATTGAAGTCCTTTAGGGCTTCCTCGAGCTTATCTTTAATCTTTTCATGGAATTTGTTTTTCTTAGCAATCTTATCATCATTCCAGTTATTGTAATGAAATATCTTGTTGAACTTATCTTTAATTACAGTGATATTAGCTTCTATTTCTATTTTCATTTGAGACTCCAATTTTTGAGAAAAGCGTCCTTGAATGGTGAATCCATTATCCATTGCACCATCTCTGAAAGTTTGCTTATTAGATTTATTTCTGATTCTTTGGTCCATTGATAATCCTCGAGAAATAGCTCACCTTTGTCTTCTCCTTTCCTGCCGTCGCTAAATACTAAATAACCGAAGTCAAGATAGCCTGTTAAGTACATGTATACTAAATGCTGGATTGATTTGCTATAGTGACCTACATCATATCCTCCACAAAATTTTGTATCGTATACGGCTTTATTGGCGATAAAGTCTGCTACACCAACGAGTGTACAGTCTGCTAACTCAGGTAATTTTATTTTTCTGGTTATCTTCTGTTGATATAAACCCCCTGCGACTATCTGGCTTGCTTGTTTGGCTGGGATATCCCATTCTCCATTACATAAAGCCATTCTGCGCTTAAAGAGTGAATCATCCATGCGTCCTTCTTCCCAGAAAGGAAGGGACAGTACGTGTTTTCTAGCATCTAAGGCACTCATGCCTTGCGTCAAGTCATACACGAACGTCTCCCAAGCAACGCCGAGATTCATGCTTGTTGTTTTAGGCTTCTGAACCCGATTCAGGAAGTCTAAAAAATCTTTATCTGTTCCATACCCTTGCATATAGTACGAGTACGTAGTATAAAGGGTGCATGATAATTTAAAGTGAAATAGTTCGGACGGGGGCATCGCTAAATACCCCCCATTTTTTTATCTAGCATTACGCAAAGACTCCTGTTTCTTTGTTAAAAGTCAGATTTAATTTATCAGTACGTCTTTTAAACGAACGCTTAAGCTCTTTAGCATTTTCGTTCCATATAGCTGGCATACTTTTTAGGATATTGAAGAAGTTATTCACTTGCTCTGCGTCCTTAATCCCTCTGAAAAGATCTTCTGTCTTTTCTTCAAGCAGATGAAGATTCTTGATGTAAGAATCCCATACTCTAGGAGCTTCATCCAATGCGTCGTAACACGACTTCAACGTGTTCATGTCAGATACGAATTCCAAATGATCTTGGAATTTCTTGTTAGCTTCCTCATAATCAGGGACAATCTCCTGTTCGTCTTCTGTGTAGTTATGCATTGTGCGGAGAATATTCCTACGGAAAAAGTCGTTAGGATTATTATCCAGATTATCAGGAATTACTATACTTCCCTCAACTCCCCTATTGCCTTTAGCGAAAAACTCATCCTTTGGACTAAAGTGTATCGTTCTAAGATCGTTTTTGATCTCCATATATCCAATAAGGTCCATTTTCTGAGGAAGGTATTTACCAGAAGCACCAGCTATATCAGGACGGATTTTATAAACATCTGCTTTCTGATCCTCTCTAGAGTGTGCTATGAATATCGTATGCTGATCTCTTGCCAGCAATTCATCTACCAGCTTTTGAGACTCATTCTTAATAGCATTCCATCCCTGCTGAGAATACCCACTGTCGGTCTTTAATCTTGGATTTTTTGTGGATACCCAAACTCCTATAGCTTCAATAAGCTGACCATAAGTATCAATAATAATGGTACTGTACTTTTTACTTTCTTCAGATTGAATGAACTTCTTTATTTCAGCATATGAAGTCATCCTCTTATATTTACAACGGTTCTTGTAAGGAACTCTCTCTACTCCACCGTCTAGGTCGATAAGGAATGCATTAGGAGCAGACATAGCGAGAACAGTCTTCCCTACTCCAGGAACACCGTAAAACATAGTAGCGATAGCCATTGTTACGCCTCCTTAACGTAGCAGGATTCATTAACATCTAGCAGATAGCCCATTCGCTCCATAGTTAAACAGAACTCTTTAAGCTGTTCGAAACTATTAAAATTCTTAGGGAAATATACTTTATTAGCCATAATAAACCTCCAATATTTAAATCAATATATTAACCGTGTTAGTTATACGATATAAGGTAATATTATGCAATAGCTTTTTATGATTTTTTTTCAAGTACTCCATTTTTCATTCCTTCCTAGCTATTAAAATTTTAAATACATTTTTATTAAAATCAATATTATAATTAAAAAAATAGATGGGAATTGAAAAATGTACTATGTAGATCAGTATGGAAAAGTAAAAAAAGACCATAGGACCGCTTTAGAGCATATGGATAATGCTATGAAGTCGTTGGTGGTTGATATTAACGGAAGAAAAGTATCTCGTTTGCAGTTAGCTATAGAGCAATTAGCTGATAGATGCTGTGCTGAGGATGCCAAAGAAAAAGATATTCGCCTTATGCTAGATATATTAGGTGAAACTCCTAACGAGAATACAGGTAAAGGTAATCAGATACCTCAGATCATATACAACATAGGTAAAATCGAAGAAAATTAATGGAAGAGATTAATCCTAAGGATATTATCTCACCATGCTTCCATAAAGTTTTCGATGATATCTTTTTAGGGCGGCATATTCATTATTGGTTAAAAGGTGGTCGTGGTAGTACCAAATCATCTTTTATATCTATTATGGTTGTGCTTACGATCTTTGAGTCGTATTTAAAATACCATTCGGGTGAAATATCTCAGGCAGAATTGGGAAATGCTATATGCTTTAGGAAGGTAGGTAATAGTTTAAGGAACTCGGTTGGTTCTCAGATCAAATGGGCTATAGATCAATTACATTTATCATCTCTATTCACTGAGAAAACTGCTGTTAACCAATTCGTATTTAACCCAACGGGGCAACTTATATTCCTTGCAGGATGTGATGACCCACAGAAGATAAAATCTATTAAACCAAGAGTGGGATTCTTTCAATGTGTGTGGTTTGAAGAGCTTGCTGAATTCACAGGTATGGAAGAGATACGTAACCTATTACAATCTGTGATAAGAGGTGGTGAGAATTTCAGAATTTTCTACAGTTATAACCCGCCGCAAGTGAGGCAAAACTGGGTTAATTTCGAGTCAGAGATCGATATACCTACACGATTAGTTCACCATTCTACATATCTGGATGTCCCACCTGATTGGCTAGGAAAGCAGTTTATAGCGGAAGCAGAACTGTTAAAAAACACAAAACCTCAGAACTATGAGCATGAGTATCTAGGTGTAGCTACAGGTACTGGAGGAACAGTATTTGAGAATGTAGAGGTTAGAGAGATAACAGATGAAGAGATCGCAAAATTCGATCATATAAGGCAAGGTATAGACTGGGGTTTCTCCGTAGACCCTGCGTGCTTTATACGATGTCATTTCGATAAAACAAGAAGGATTCTATATCTAATAGATGAAATATATCAACGTCATTTATTTAACACAGAATTGATGGAGCTTATTAAACAAAAGGGGTATCACCATACGACTATTGTTGCTGATAGTGCAGAGCCGAAGTCAGTATCTGAGTTTTGGCATCATGGATTCCTTTGTTACGGAGCTAGAAAGAAAGCGCAGGGTAAAAAGGGATATGTATCATACGGTGTGAAGTTCTTACAGGACCTTCAAAAGATAGTAATAGATCAACGCCGTACACCTAATGCCCACCGTGAATTCGTTTTATACGAATATGAGAAGGATAAAGATGGCGAATTTAAGCCTGATTATCCCGATAAGAATAACCACAGTATCGATGCCGTGCGATATGCACTGGAGGATGATATGGAGGCAAGAGGATTATTTTAGGAGGAAGTAAACATGGAATGGAGAGAACTTTTAAAGAAATTTTTAATGTGGGAGTCGGATAAGAAACCCGAACAGAAGGGGACTATATACGACCAGCTTAATAATGAGAATCATGAATTGAGTTGGTACGAAAAGCAGGACTTACTGAGTAGATCAATTCAACGTACACCAGCTGATTTGAAGCCTATACAGCCGAATAATACTGGTAAGATAGCTATGGACTCATTTTCTAGCGATACTGGAGGTTCAGGTCTTAAGCAAAACTCTTTCGGAGCTATGAACCCCAACGCACCTGATCTCATATATAGTCATTTTGCACGCCAAGGATTTATCGGGTATACAGCATGCTCCATTTTGAAACAGAATTGGATTATAAATGCCGCATGTACTGTGCCTGCTGAGGATGCTATTCGTAGTGGATGGAAATTATCCCTCAAAGAGGATTCACCAGAGCAGATAGACCCTCAGATTATAGAAAAAATACAGCTTGATTCTATTAAGAAATTCCACATTGATGATATATGCAAGAGATTAGAGGTTAATAAGAAGGTATTCGGTATAGGTATAGCAATACCATTATTCCGTGGAGAGTACGATTATAGCGTACCTTTCAATATCGATTCTGTGATGCCTAATTCATATATGGGATGGAAGGTTATAGAGCCTATGTGGGTTTCTCCAGAATTAGATGCTGAAGCGGCAAATAACCCTGCCAGCCCGTACTACTATATACCTACATGGTGGAGGCTTACAAATGGTGTAAGAGTACACAGATCACATTGTATAGTGTTATTCAATTCAGATGTCCCTGATGTGTTGAAGCCTACCTACTACTACGGTGGAATACCTCTTACTCAGATGATATATCAAAGAGTATATGCCTCTGAAAAAGTAGCTAACGAAGCTCCATTATTGGCACTTACAAAACGATTGCTTATTATGGATGCAAACCTTGAGAACTTTATAGGTAACCAAAAAGAAGCAGAAAAGACTTTGAAATCAGTATCATGGTTGAGAGATAATTTCGGTGTGGCTATTAAGCGTCCTGGAGACCAAATCCAGCAGATAGATACGTCTCTTGTAGATTTCGATGCTCTTATAATGACTCAATATCAATTGGTAGCCGCTATAGCTCAGATGCCAGCTACTAAGCTGTTAAAAACCGCCCCTAAGGGATTCAATGCTACGGGTGAATTCGAGTTGAAAGACTACATACAAACCCTGCAATCTATCCAGGAGAATGATATGAAGCCTCTTATCGATCGTCATAACAGTCTGTATACGAAATCTTCGTTGGGGCAGTCTCTTAAACTTAAAACAGAGTTTAAGCCGATAGATATGCCGACTGGTTCTGAAAAGTCACAGATAAATAGTATGACTGCTCAAACTCTGAATACACTGCTTATGGGTAACGTTATATCGCCTGAGGAAGCAAGAGAGTTCTTGAAGTTTGATGAGTCATCTGGATTCTCTACTCTTGACCTTTCTACATCTCCAGCTAAGGAGCAAGAGCAGGCTGAGATGGAGAAAATGCTACAACAGCAAGCTATGGGTATAGACCCTATGATGGCACAACAGCAAGAGCAACAACAACAGATGCAACAGCCGCAAATGCAGGGGCAACCAATGTAATGGAGGTGCTTTATGAAACAAAAAAATGTCCAGGAAGGACGGGCGTTGGGCGTCAATGCAGGGATAGCCCAAGCCTATGCAACTAAACTAAGAGTTATGACTAGGGCTTTTATTAGAATACTTATGAAAAGATTAACTAAGTTATATAAAGAGCATAAAAACGATATATCTGTAAAGCCCAACGTTGCTAAAGATAGCGGCGTTGGGGAAGCTATATTCGATTTTCTCAATAAAGAGCAGTATTACTTTTCATTCTATTTCTCACATAGCGGAAAGAGTTATTCCGAAAAGATGCTGAATAATGTAAAGAATAACTCTTTGCATCAGTTTAATAACAGTTTGAAGTCAGTATTTAAAGACGAAAATAATATATCTAGTAGCCCTATACCTAAAGGCATGGAAGATACTATCGATAAATTAGTAGAAACCAATGTCGCTCTTATACGGTCTATCCCGAACAGTTGTTTTAACAAGATACATCAAAGTGTTATGTCATGTCTGCTCGAAGGTGCGCCCGTATCTAAACTTCGTAGGGATATAATGGAGATAGGTAGAACTGAAGAGAGAAAAGCTGAATTAATCGCTATGGACCAGACAAGAAAGGCGTATATGCAGATCAATATAGTTAGGATGAAAGACGCTGGAGTAGAGAAGTTTAAATGGTTGCACACAGGCGGTGGGTTATCTCCTCGTGTATATCATAGGGATGTTCTGAGTGGTAAGATATTCGAAATTGGTAAGCCTCCTATAATAGATCCACATACCAAGACTACAGGATATCCAGGTCAACTTCCTAATTGTCGGTGCGTAATGGTCCCCGTAGTAGAATTACATTCGGAAGAATAGAGTTAGTATACGATCTATAATAACCTCTGCTTTTACCTTATAACGTTTTTCATATTGTCGCAAAACGTAATACATTGCCTCACTTACATTAATCTCTACTCGCTTTAGCAACCTTCTGTCTTGCCGTATTAATTTAGGAATCGGTATTATGGGTTGTGCTTGACGACAACGCCTCAGATAATGGCGTTTGGGTAATACAAATTCTTCCTTTTCTCGGCGATTAAACATATCGAAAAGTTCACACTGCAAAACAGGGTTTTTTTCAAAAGCTTCCTGGTCAGTTATAACCTTTTCTTGTAACTCTTCTATAAGCTTTTCATCTTCCTTCAACATACCTTTATTTTATTCATAGAACATTGTTATTTCAACGGTTTGTGGTATTATAGAATCAAGAAATGAGTATTGAGGAAGTCTGTGATTAATTATCGGCTACTGCTGAAAAAAATCAAATCTAAAGGTCTAAATGCTGTGGATGTTTGCAGGAATATATTACATGCAAATACTCGTTTGGATTTATGTATCAATTCGAGACATAACGGACTTTCCCACGAGGAAATCATGCAATTGAAATCCTTGCTATGTCTTTCTTCTGTAGAAGTAATGAGAATTTTTTTCATGGATAAGTACATTACCTTATCAGATGGAGTAGTCATGGATAAAATATCATTGCTCGAACTTGCTCTTCGCAGGTTTAATCCTCAGTTGAGACTGTTAGTGAATAATATATCGAATGCAAAATGTCTCATGTTTTCTCTATCAGAAATGATAGCTAAGATAGCTCATTTTCAGGATAAATTTATCCCAGCTTTCTCCATTAGCAAGAATAATGTTTATCCCGAAAATGAAGACAAAACTATTGCTTGGTATTCTAATATAAGATTCACTATTAACGAGCTGTCAGTTGCTCAGCATCTTGATTTCCTCTCATTTCCTACATTGTTCACTAGTGTTACATTCTGTGACGGTGTGTTTTGTTTTGTGATTAATAATATTTAGATTAGAAGGATTTTCATGCAAGGTTATAAAAAAAATGAAGAGGAAAAAGAATTCGCTAACAAAGTAGAGGAGTTCTTAATCGAAAATAAGGTATTCTTTGTAAAGATGTACGGAGATGAAGTGAATATATACAGCAATCCTGATTATATTTGCTGTATCAATGGAAGATTTGTTGCTATAGAGCTGAATAACTACCTACAAGATTCAACTCTCACCTTCAGTAAGGATAAGATGCAACGAATCATTAGGAGTAAGGGAACTCTCTTATTGGTAGATCCTTCAAACTTCGAGAATTTTAAGGATATAGTTAAGCAAGATTTAGCGTCCCATATAGATTTCAGACGTAAAGAACCTAAGGTATTAGGTAAAAGACCTGGAGCTAAAAAACCTCCACAGCGAAAACCTAAGCCTAAACGTAATTTCCGTAAACGAGAATATAATAATAATTACGCACCATACAAACAGCGGAGAATGAGGGAACGTTAATTTGTGCTATTCAGTATATCAGATCAAAAATACGGTCAATGGTAAGACGTATATCGGCATGACTGGGCGGTCAGTGCAGACCAGATTTCGTGAGCATTGTCGCCCGTTAGATCGATTTATATCTCGGCAAATCCAAAAGGCAGGAGCTGACAATTTTACCGTGAGTACGATAGCTACTTTCGATACAGAGAGAAAAGCTAGGGAATATGAAACATATCTCATATTGAAGAATAAGTCTCAAAATCCCGACGGATATAACATCTGTTGCAACGGGGATATAGCTCGATTCTATGCCTTGGAGATCGTTGGAGGTCAATTGAATTTGTTTAAAAATTAAAATAATATATTAATGGAAAATTAGAAATGTTAGTTTTATTTTTATCTTTTTATTGAATTCGTGGGGGAAATGTCCCCCACATTTTATGGTCGAAAAAGTGTATATATTTACACATTTTATGGTCTAAAAAGTGTTAATACTCTGAAGACTCCATGATTGTTAGTACTCTCCTAGTCTTAACTAAATCCGTTGGGTCGTCAGTTCCAAAGCGATAGTCCTCATCGTAATAGTCAATCTTCCAAAAGTACTTCTTTCTCAGAAAGGCGATTGTTCCAAAGTCATGCTCTCCATGCGGATCGTTGTTAACATTGAACTCATCAAATTCCTTCACCTTCTGCATAAGAATGGATTTTGCTTCGTCGGGGAGATCATTAACTCCCCTAGTGCAGACAATCATTCCTGGGATAGTTGAGTCTTCTCCTCTTCTAAATCTGTCGTTCTGATCCCTTATAATTTCAGTATCTATCATTCTGTTCTCTCCACGTTCAATGGTCATTTCTACATTCCCCTCATTCATTAATCAATAATATTTTATTTCATTTTACTTCCTTTCAAAAAAATACCTTTTAACTAAATAAAAAAACTCCGTTATCATAAAGCACATACCACATATAATGACTACAAACATGTCTTTCATTATCAGGGATTCACTCCATATAACCTCAATAAAAAACCAAAAACACTTTACCATCGTTTACTACTACTAATTTTATTGATAATATTGATCAGTCAATGATTTTAAATCATAGACTTCAATATTTAATCTATATATATAACCGCCTCTTATGTAGAGGCTTTTTTTATTTCATCATCGGTTGAATTGTCACATACGATTTTATATTCATACAATAAATCACGTGTTGATTCGCTCAGCTCCATAAAATAGTCATCTAACCTATCCTCTTCAAAATCTTCATTTATTGTTATCGCTGTTATCAAATAAAAATCGATCACAATATCCGTCCATCTAGCAAAAAATTGGTCGATATCTTCATACGTCACGTAAGACACATAACCATCATATGATGAATGGTACTTTTGCACATACTTCTTAAGCTCTTCTTCTCGTTCAATCGCCCAATCTTTAAGTTTATCGAGGTCGATTTTCAGATCGACCACCAATTTATCATTTTCATAGTTATAGTAAGCAGGGGAGTTAAGCTTTTTAAATTTCGCTTTCTGTATAATCCCTTCGTCTGTAACATATTCAAACAAAACTTTGGTTACAGCTGTACTCATTGCATTAAAATAATCTTCACCGACTTCATAGCACTGATTTTCGGTTATAATTCCCTCTTCTTTGTCATGTTCTTCCATTTCCCATAATTCATCAGAATCAAAAAGAAATGAGTGATAATACCCTGAGAATAGTCTCGGGTCATGTTGCCAATATTCATAATCTATATACATTGTTATCTCCTAATCAAATAATCCGTCTTTCTTCATTTCGTTATAAAGACCAAGAATAAACTTTATACAATAGTGATAGGCTCCAGCGTTAGCCTGTTCTTGATACACGCCTGTATCTATCCCCAGACTGTCTGCATGCTCTTGAAAGAATATCACGTCAACGCTACTTAATTCGTGTCTCCACATATAAACGTCAAAAATTTCTTCATTATTAATAAACTCTTCATGATAACTTTTAACTGTTTCAACGATATCTTTAAAAATCGTGTCTTCCTTATTCAAATCAAACAGTATTATTGAAACTCCCAGTTTTACATCAAAATCATCATCGCTAATATACGGGCTGAATTTCTGCCAGTCTTCGTCTTTAATTTTTACGTCTCTGATATCCATTTTTACCTCCTTTTAAGCTCTTTCGTTACAAATCCTCGCCAGTCTAAGTAAATTATACACAAAATAAAAGTAAGACTCGGGATTCAGGTTGTATTTTTTGAGAAACTGTTCGGCGTTTTCCAGTCTTTTGAATGTATCAATAAACCCATAGTCTCTACATGCCTGGGCTATTCTGCCAGCTCCCCAACTCCTCTTCATTCCACAAATTTTTAAGAATTCTTTTTCTTGCTCGGTTAATTTCATAATTGCTTCCTACATTGTTTCAAAAAAATCTAAACTTAATTGCCTCTTAACTAACGCTAATCGGTTGATTTGCTTTATCAAATTTTTGTTAGCGATCGTTTGTCCGTTGTCTCTAACCTGATTCAGGCGGTCGATTAACATATAACAGCACCTTTCTAATAGGTGCTGTAATTCGTCGTATTTCTGATTCAATTCATCGTTGTTTTGCATTTTTTTTACTCTCCACTCATCAGGTGATAACTCAAAATTTTATCAATTTGGTTGTAAACGTCATTCATCACAATTTCGCCAACCGCCCAAACTATTTTATTTTTGTAGTTGTATTCAAATCTAAAAAGATTATCCCCTGTTTCTCTCCCGTAGTTCTCGGCAAAATCTAGCAACAATTCTTCATTCGCATCGAAGAAAGCCTCCGTCTCGTGATAATAAATAAAGCCGCCAATTCCGCAACTAAAGCCATGCTCGCAAATTAATCTCACTTCATCAATTCCGGCGTCTATATCCTCAGGGCTAAAGCCGCAATTAAATATGATCTCAAGATATTTTTGAGTCAATTTTCCAAAATTCCCTAATTCCCTTTCGATTTCCTCACAAACGGCGTTTATATCCACGCCGTCCGTCTCCTGTAATTCGTGATAAATGTCTGTAATGTCTTTCATCTTTTTACTCCCTTAATTAATAAACAAACTAAACAAACAGCCGTTTTTCTCGACTGTTTTTTTCGCTAACAAATCGTTAATAATAAAATTCCATTCCTTTAACTTAAAACGCTTTTTTGCTCCAAATAGTAAGCAATCTAGGCAATATTCAGGGCTCCAATCCTTTATATTTTTTGATAGTGCGCTGACTAGCCAATAGCCACGGCTGGGGTCTTTTACCAGCCGTTTGTAGATAACAACCCCGTCGGACTGTTCGCACGTGACCACATATTGCATTAATTCGGATTTTTCCATTGTTTTAATCTCCACTTTTTAAAATAAATCCCTTTTTAATCAATACCCTTTCAAAGGCGATAATTTGGAGCTTGTTGTCTAGCAATTCGGTTTTATACCGCCTTGTAATGTAGGTGTGTAGATGCCAATCTTTCGCATAACATTTTTTTTGATAAGCATAATAATCACGGTCGGGGTCTATAATTAAAATGTATTCCGTCCAGCGGTAGCCTCTCGGTTTTATGTATCTTTTTTCCATACTTTCCCCCTTTCAAATCGGTTGGATTTCCTTAAAACGGGCATACAGCGCTCGGAGTACCTTATAAAGGGGGTGTTTTTTCCCGCCCCCCTCCTCCACGATCTGAGCCGTTAATTCCTCCAAATGAAAACCCAAAGAGCCGTTGTCGTTAATATCAACGTCGTTTTCCATAATATATTCGTTTACTGTCATTTTTTCGCTCCCCTTATAAATCCAGATCGTGTACGCTTTGCGCGATTTTATCCATTGCATTATTAAGAATTAATCTTAATTTATTTATATGCTCGCCATAGTCCCACAACTCTCCAGGGTATAGCTCCCGTTCTTTTTCCAATTCTTTTTCAGTCGATTTTAAAACGGTCCAGGTATACAGGCTCGCCCCGTGAAGGCGTTTGTTTAATTCCTGATCGTTTAAAAATGTAAGGCATTCCTCGGATTCCCCTAGTTTTATTTTTTCCATTCTTTAACCTCTCGTTAACTAAAAACGGGCTAAAACCGCCCACCACCCCGGCACGGGATCGGCGCGACCCACGCAGCCAAAAAAATCAAAAAGATTGTCATAAAGTAAACAATTAATTTTTACTTTAAGTCAATAAAATAAATAAAAGTCAATCCAGCTTTTCTTGCTTGTTTATATTATTTCAATCGATTAACAACCTTTTTAAAAACCTATTAAAACAACCGCCCACGCTTTTAAAAACAATCTACATGGATACTATTTCGTAATTATAGCCGCGCGCTATCCAATCCGATAGTGAGCCCGTTTCTTTATGTATTCCATAAAATAAAGATGAAACGACCCAGCCCGTTGTGTGTATGGTATTTTTATCAATATCCACGCGGTCGATATACCCCAGCAATGTGGAGTTATTAACCACCTCCCCGATCGTGTTATTAACTTCATAAAAGCGCACACGTTGATTTTTTTTACATGATTTTAACAAGCTAACTAGTTGATCCTGATTATCTATAACCATTTACTACCTCCATACATATAACCAACCTTAACACTGTATTAATACAATACGTCGTTAACAATTTCAATCGTTTTTTTATTTTTTAAATTAAAAATTAAAATAGAAAAAAGCGCCCCTTTTGGAGGCGCCCTGGTAAATATATGAGTAAATTTTAAAAATTAAAATAAATTTCTATAGCCCCACTTTATAAACGCCAGCGAAGCCAAAAAAATCGCTCCCCAGACCCCTGTTAAGCCGATCAGTTTCACCGCCAGCGCCGTGTGAAAAATAAAAGAAAAAATGTGTCTCATGTTGTTAGCTCCCCTGTTATCACCTTTTCTAGTATACTATATAAGGTCAATTGTTTATAATAACAACCCTTTTTTATTAATTAATTAAAAATTTTTTAATTATTTTTATACTAGTATCTTAAAATAGAAAAAGCGCCTTTTAAAGGCGCCTTTAAAACCGTTATTTATATACGTTTCAGATGTTTTTATAATAATCTGATTCCTGAAAAAAATCGCTGTACCTATCAATTGATTGCTTGATAAACAATCGTTGTTGATTGCCGTTAGCAACGTATTAAAATCCTCATTGCTAATATCTCCAACGCTTGTTTTATGCATTAACACCGCCAGCCACCTCTCAATGTATCTCATATTATTAATTATCTCGTGCCATATTAATACATTTTTATTCCAATCCTCGAACCCTTCCATAGCATCCCCCTTTTAGTCTATCACCTTAAAGCCGAGCCATTTCAGTTGTGCCTTTACTTCCTCGATAGTAATTTCTTTCTTCTCGTTAATAATCGCAACTAATTCTAGTTTGATTTTATTATCAGTTGTTTTACTCACTTTTAAAGTTGTGTTAGCTTGTATATCTTTGATAGATTGCTCCCAAAAATTCAGCATTTTATCAATCTCGTTAGATTGTTGCGTTGTTTCAGTATCAACCGCCTTTTTACCTTGTTTCTCGCACGCTGTCGCCATACATAAACAAGCCCCGATTAATGCACAGCCCGCGCATTTCTCGATTATTTTTAAAAGTTTTAAAAATTTCATGCTTTTAATCCTTAATATATAACCTACTAACTTATATAATGCTATTTTTTAACAATCGACAACCTTTTTTTTAATTTTTATCCCTATGCACAACGCCCCCAGATCGCCCCGGAGATCGCCCCGGAGATCGCCCCGGAGATCGCCCCGGAGATCGCCCCGGATCACGTTGTTAATACTTTCTTAATAGTCAAAAACACTTGACAATTTTTTATCACTAAAATTTTTTTAAAATTTTAAAAAAAATCCTGGATTCCCGAAATGCCGACTTATTGACCGTTCCAGTCCGTCATTTTGCCCAAATTTGATCAAAACGCCGTTTTATGCAATATATATGCAGAGTTTTGGATGATTTTAGCATAATAAAGAAATTTGCTTTTTTAAGTCTATTAATCGATTTATCCAGCCTCTCAAAAAAGTCCTTTGAGAAGAATTCACCTTTATTATATTAAGATAGTGTACTGCCCTGGTTATAATTAAGAGGTCTATCAGAAATCTCCGATCTATAGAAGAGCATAAATCATTAACAGCTTTAACTGTTTTATCTCCTATGATGCCGTCAATGGCAATAGGTATAAGATAGTTAACAGCCGTTTGAAGAAATTCAGTTGCTTTACCGACTCCGCAATTAACTGCCGAATCAAATATGAAAGTTTGTATACCTTTATCATTAAATCTACTCATGCGAAATGGATTCCAGAAGTACATTTCATATAGCTTTTGTGCTTCATTATATGTAATCTCATTCGCTTTCTTATTTATGCCGTGCGCCCTTAGAAATGACGTAGATATTCCATAATTAGTTGGTCCTCCTGTATCTAGAGGATGGTTGCTATAATTTCCCTCATGCATCATTACGAATGCTAACGCATTTTTAAAGTCTTTCATACACATTATTTTTCTCCTTCTATAATTAGAATTTTATTTAAATTTGTTGAAAAGGCAAACATTTATGAGATATTATTAGTAGTAATTTCATTATGATTTTTTTTTTCACCGAGGAAGTATATTCTGTTTCTTCCTCATTTTTTTTAAGCGACTTTTAATAGGTTATGATTAGTAAGAATTTCCTTCACATCATCGAAAGTCCGAGCTATTGAATAGCTTATACCTTCGGATTTACACCAATCCTCGAATAGCTTCTGGCTATCTGATTGACGTCCTTTTTCAGTCTTTACTTCTATAAACAAAGTCTTATCTTTACCAGCAAAGACAAAATCAGGCGCACCATTTATTAATCCCATAGAGTGTTTTTTGCGGATATCCAACATCCCAGCTGTCCCACGTATATAATTTTCATTCGGCACATGAAACCATACCGCTTTCAGCTTATCCTCTATGGATAACGCTCTTAACCCCAACGCAATTGAGTTAGTAAGAGCATCTTCTCCTTTGAGGTTTTTCCAACTTCCGATACCACAAAACAACTTTAACTTATCGACTAACTGCATTAGAACGGAATATCATCACTTATGCCGTCGACCGATTCTTGTTGCCGTTCTTGAGCTTGCTTAACAGTATCGCTGTTTTTTTCAAGAGATACCGCTTTATCCGCAAGCACATGATACTCCTTTGTCTGAGTACCATCTTTCTTAGTATAGGTACTGGACTTATATTTACCAGTCACAAATACTAATACGCCCTTTTTAAATCTATCCACCATAGAAGGTGAAGGCTTAAAGATTTGGACATTGTGCCAATCGGTGATTTTCTTCCACTCACCACTATTCTTGTCCTTATAACTGTCATAAGTCGCTACGGAAAAGTTTAATACTTCCATTCCGTTTGGAAGTCTTCTGAGTTCGGCATCCCGACCTAGGCTACCGATCAGAGTCACTTGGTTTAACATTGTTCACTCCCTCTTTAACCAATTTTGAATATTCTTTTTTCTTTCTGTATAAGAAATTTGTGACCTCATATAGTTCCTTATCTCCCTGAAAAACATTCTCGATCAATTCTTCTTTTTTGATTCTGTGTTTGGTTTTTTCAGGGGCTACCTTATACATACGTTGGTACACATAAGGAACGGATATACCTAGTTTTTTCGCTATTTGCCTAATCGTTAGTGATCGTGGGTTATTTCGGTCATATGCGGCGATTTCGGCATCCATTCTCTTCAATAATTCAGGATTTTTCTTTCTCCCTCTGTATTTTCCTTCGGATTTAGCCTTTGCAATGCCGACTCTCTGGCGTTCAATCATAATTTTTCGTTCGAACTGAGATATATAAGCCATAACGCCGAGAATCAATTCGCCCATTGGAGTAGATGTATCCAAATTGAGATCAAGAATTTTAAGATTTACCCCTTTCCCAGATAATTCCTTTTGAATTTTCATAAATTGTTCGACTGATCTAGCTAATCTATCTAATTTGGTTACAACGAATACATCTCCTTCTCTGGCGAAATCTACAGCTTTAATCAATTCGTCTCTTTGTTTTACTGCGCTGACTTGCTCGGAGAAGATTTTCTCACATCCGATTTTTGTAAGTTGCTCAATTTGATCTTCCAATCCAGCATCCTGGTGCTTGGTAGAAGTTCTTGCATATCCAATAATCATATTTAATCCCTAAACTCAAACTATATTAACACATTATACAAATAATACAACCTTAAACATAAAAAAAATCATAGCCTAAAATATATTTTAAAAAACCCCGGTCTAATTAAACGATTCGAACTAGAAATCAACTAGAAACTAACTAGAAAAAAAAGATTTCTTGATTTTAATGATAAACAAGGTAGTTGTTTATCATTATGCGGACTTGATTTTTGCAATTTTGCGGTCAGTAGGTGACAAATCGTAACCAACTGGTAAATTTTCCTTACCAGTTGCGTTTTATAAAAGAGCTAAATTCACCAGTTTTGTAAAATAGCTAAGTCTTATAGAGTCCAATACTCATCTATCATGACTGTTTGATTAGTAAATAAATTCCAAAACTCCGACCATGATATTTCTAATCTTCCTGAAATCCCGTCTAATCTGGATTCATGATTAATGATGCTCAGTGTTATAAATCTTCTGAAATTTTCAAGCAAATCCAAAGTCGGATTTTGTTGCACTAACTTAAAGAATATTCTTTTAACAACAAGGTCCGTAAAATTCCCGTTATATAATAAGTTTGCGTATTTAAAAACTTCTTTGCTCATCTCTAATTGTTCTGAGGTCATATCACTAAATCCATATAGTGCAGGACTATTTCTCAATTCATCCATAGCTCTTTCAGCTACGGCGTTAAACTTTTCTAATTGAGGTCTTTCATAAAATTCTTCCACTCCATCATATATGTAACTGGATTCTATATTGACCTCTATATCGAATCTTGGTCTTATCTCTTCTTGATTATCTCTTCTTATCTCTCTGTATTCGTACTGAATAACGCTTAAATCATGCTGATTATCAATCGTAACCATTTTTACCTCCTGTGATTACATATAATTTATATTAAATTTTATAAGAAAGTCACCCTTAAAGGATGGGTGACGAGGTAGTTTTAAGAGTATTTAATATGAATCTAGTATATTATACTAAATATCAACATATTTAGTAATATGTGTTATGCATTGACACGGTGTAGCATAATGTGTCATTAATATACATGTGTATTAATGGAGGTATTACATGGCTAAAGGAATAGCAATTAGGTTGCCTGTACATGTTCTAGATCGTCTCAAGGAAATGGGAGAGCAAAATTGTCGTACAGCGGCACAAACAGTTGAATGGTTAATAAGGAAATACGATGAAGATGAAGAAACTCTTGAAAAATTTATTGAACGCGAAAGACCTTACATCGAACATGCACTTGCGCAACCTGGTAAACCAACAACTGTCGAAGAATTGTTCAGAGACAGAATATGAGCTAATCAGTACAGACGATTTTGAGAAAGATCTTGATGAATTAGCCGAAGTAGAGAAAAATCTGGTAATAAAGGTTAAAACCCTGATTGAAGATATTCTTAAACATCCATTCACTGGGATAGGAAAACCAGAGCCGTTAAAACATGGATTTTCTGGATGTTGGTCCAGAAGAGTAAATAAGGGTAATCGACTGGTATACAGAGTTCATAAGGGAACAATTAAGCTAATATCTTGTATAGGACATTACGAATGAATATTGAAAAAGAAAAACTCATTGACGCTTTGCATGATGTTTTTGTGAAGGGATATTGTACAGGTGCTATGGATTTATATACTGGGAGGATAGAACCAGGATATGCTCCCAGTAAAATTATAGATGACACATTTCAACATGTTTATCCTCAAGTGTTAGAGATCTTAGATACGGGCGATGAGTTCACTACGAATACATACCAAAAATCTCCTGAGCCAGATCAACTATTAAATTAAAGAAAATTATGGATGAAAAATGATTAAAAAAATAGGAGAAGATAAGTTAATTGATGCGTTGTATACAGCTTTCTATAGTGGATATATGCAGAGTCTATTTCATACTGTAGGTATACCAAAAGACTTAGAGAGTCTTAATTTTAAAAGAATTAATAACGGTTTTATAGGAATATGTGGTGATATAATGAATTCACTGAAAGAAAAAGAAAACTCTCTAAAATTATTACGTTTTAACACGAAAGAAGAAATGAATCCTTTTAAATAAAAAAGATAATCTTAAGTAATAGTTGATGCATATTAAATCTCAGTTTATAAAAGTGCCAATTTAGGCACTTTTATAAAATAGAAGTTAGTTAAGAATATAATTTCTTATATTTTCTGATTCTAAATTTTCAAATTTAATACTTTTTTGGATATCTTCTTCTAAATTTTTTAATTCTTTATTAAAAATTTTAAATTCTTTGTCAAAATCAATATGATGCTTTTCTGCTAATTTATCTAGAATATATTCAGATAATATCAAATGTATCAACTCTAAATTTAATTCTGTATTTTCCGATACTTTTTCTTTAACACATTTGTGAAAATCTTCATAATATTCAATATGTAGTAGATCTTTATCAACGTATTCACATCGTAATGAATTTACATCTAGTCCCAATTGCTCTAAAACCCAGAATTTCTTTGCTATTTTTAGAAAATATTCTTTCATTATTATTACTCATTACTATTTTTATTTATCCACAGGGTTATCCACTAATTCTGTGGATAACTTTTTATTGATAAACTCTCTAATCGTTTTTAAAAAATATGTTTCGAACTTAATCGAACCCACTTTAGATAATTCTTCTAACATTTCATCCGTACTCGGAGTAAGTTGTTTTTTTATTTCTCTTACTGTTTCTAAGCAATAATTATGCCAATCCTCTGAATTCATATTATCACACTCTTAAACAATGGGGCTTAACCAGCCCCGTTGGAAAAAAAATAAATCTTAAATACAAAAATTAAATAAAATAAAATTAAATTAAAATTAATATAACACTAATTCATCTATCGATCAATTCTGTTGCGATAGTCTGCAAACTACCTGAAATTTGCTCCAATAGCGAAATCAATGCTATACGGTATGATTCTTCAAAATCTAACTTACCATCAATTGAGCTAATTCTCTCTTCCGCATTTTCGATGCTTTCCATCATATCTGTCATCATTTTTCTTCTCCTTCTAAACTATGACTAAAAATATTATAGCATTAACGTTTATCTCTGAATAATTGTAGGTATTATATTTCGATTATTTCTGTCTATCTCTTCCCGCCGCTCGATTATATATCTATCCATTTCTTCCAGCTTGTTATCAATTTTTAATAACAACGTATTAATGACAAACGAAGCTACACTGACTCCTAAACCAGCTCCATTTAATATCTTGGCTGTCTCAGGATATTTATCAATACAACACTGACCTCCAACAATTAATCCACCTGCTGTTACTTGCAATATAACGCTGACGGGCTGAAATACCCAGCGTCTCAACTTAAAACACAACAAGCTTTCATTATGAAATTCTTCTGAAAAATCGTGATGTTGTGGTATATATGGTGTAGCGTACTCCAATGGAGGGGGAGGAGGAGTACGCGATCCTCTTGAGGATAAATCAGACAATGAAGGTGGTGGAATCGAAGACACATCTTGATTAAAAGAAACGCGGCTCATATCGACACACATCGAATCTAATGTAAATAACATAAGAATTGCCGTGACTATCCTCTTCATGATATCAGTCCTTTTTCTTAGGTTCGATAATAAATTGTGAGATTCCAAATGCTCCTAGCAATCCCTCGATTATCTTATCAATCTCATCAGGTGTGAAATACATCACAACCGCCGCCGCAATTGCGATTATTCCTTTCACTTTATTGTTAGTTAATAACTCTATTAGACTGTTCATTTTTTCTTCTCCTTCTTAGTCCTCTATAAGTTTACTCACTCCGAAAGCCCCTAGCAATCCTTCAATGATTGTATCGAATTCGTCGGGTAGAACTAGCATCAATACAGCTCCAGCAATTGATACTATCCCCTTAACTTTCGGACTTATTAACAATGGTAGTAAGTTAATCATTTCATTCTCCTTCACTTTCCTCAATCTCTTCTGGTATAGGCTCAAATATCCTTCTTTTTAAGGATATATATCCTACTGAAGCAACTTTGCTTCCTTCGGTTGTTTTGCTGAAATGAATTCGATAATACAAATAGGCGGTTTCATTATCAAAATCTACACTGTATGACTTCTGGTGCAATTCATGCCCTCTGTACTCAACTAATGTATCAAAGTTTTCACCGTCGTTACTTCCTAGCACTTCGAATTCATACGGCAGTTCACAACCATATGTATATACTCTATAATTCAATATCACTCTGTTACAGATTTTTGCCTCAGGAAGTTGGATTTGTATCCAGGAATCACAGTTTCCGTATGCGTCTGATCTCTCCGATGAGTTCGCAACCCATCCGTTACTGTTAGTATCATCTGGACAATATGCATAAAACGCTTTCCATGGGACAAAGTTTGTGTTGTATTGAGAGCTTGCACTTGCGTAGTATCCAGCACTGCTTAACGCACTTTCTGAATTCAATCCACCTGGAACTAATCTCTCATCATCGTCGATAACATATCTATCTGCGTGTGCGTGTTGATAACATAGCCAAAACGAACTTATTCCAGGGTTTGCACTGCTTGAAGTAGTATTCATTTTTGTCATACATAATCTATAATAAATATAGGCGTTTTCATTTGCGAATGTATATTCGTTGCAAATAGTAGATGTATATAATTGATCTGTAGCAGAATATAGAGTAGTCCAATTCTCACCATCGTTGCTACCCTTGAAAGTAAAATCTTTTGGTGCTTGATTAGGATATATACTACCTCCATATGGAGCGGAAAGTTTAATCTTATTGCAGACTTTTGCTATAGGTAGCTGTACTTGAATCCATGCATCAATACCACCCTCTCCAGATGGTGTATCTTGTGCAAACCATGAATTGTATTGAGTTCCTTGTTTTCTATTAAACGCTTTCCAAGGGTCATACGTTGTAGTGTTATTTGATACATAACTACTCGCTGTAACCGTGTAGCCCATATGATTATTTGATTTTAACTCAGGGACTAAATAATCGTCATCCCTGATTTCTGAATATAGTTTTGTGTATTCTCTGTTAACAAAATCCCATCTTCCAATTGCCACCATATTAGCACCACCATTAGCCGAAATTAGTAGTCGATAATATTTGTAAGCTGTTTCGCTTGTATTAATCCACTTTTTTGTTTCTGAATTGCTCCATGAAACATTTGAAACTTCTACTAAATCAGTCCAGTCATTATCATCGTTTGAACCTTGAATTTTAAATGATGTAGGAACTCTATTTAGATAACCACTTTCATTAGGTGTTTGAATACAAAATATAGGCACGTGTTGCGCTGTCGGTAATTCTATTTTTAACCAACTTCCAGATACATCTCCAGAAGAAGTTAACCATTTATAGTTGACACCGTTATCTCTATCAAATGCATGCCAAGGTAAGCAAGAAGAAGAATAAGAGGAACTTGCACTAGCAACATATCCATCTTGACTATTAGCACTCATAACTGGGACTATATAGCTATCAGTATAGTAAGGAGCTTGAATAAATGGTGCGTCAAAACTCAACCCTACATCATACATACGTATTCTTGTTCCTGATCTAACTTGTAAGATTACAAGCTTGTAATATCTATAGGCTGTATCATTTGCAAAATGATAACTTTCTGTTTGATAATTATTGTTGTCCCATCTATATAATGTTTCCGTCCACTCTCTCAATTCGTCGTATTCTTCATCATCATTGCTACCTAGTATTTTGAATCTAACAGGATTTCTATATGTTTCATCCTTATAGTTTCTAAAACTTAATCTGTTATATTTTGTCGCTTGCGGTAGTTTTATTATTAACTCCCATTCTCCATTTTCTAAATCCGCCTCCATATATGAAGTATTATTCTGATTGAAAAGATTATATAAGTTTCCAGTTACAATACTGGTAGAAGTTAACTTGTAACCATTTTCGTTATTAGAAGAAAGTTTCGGTATATTAGTATCAAATCCTAAATAATCTAACTTAAGTTTACGCATAAAATGATAGCTACAAGTATAGCTAATATTTTCGTTGTTTCTAGTTTGATAGACTTCTACTTTATAATATTTATAATCGTAAATTGAGTCTACAAGAAATGTTCTGTATCCATATTCTGGGTATCTAATAGAAAGGTCGCTCCTATCTTTTTTATAATGATAAAACTCTACCCAGTTTTTCTTATCGTGCGAACCGTATAATTTAAATTCTGCTAACGCTCCGTTTGTATATCTAGTGCAATGGAAAAAAGCATAAGCCCTGAAAGCCTCAGGGAAAGAGTAAATAATTGTCCATGGTACTCCTTGATTTGGTCTATATATATTACAGTTACTTTCCACTGCTAATTGAGTTAACCTGTAAACAATATCTCTATCCCATGTATTTTCTTCGCCGAATTCGATATTGTATCCGTTGCAAGGTGGGTTACCCGAAAGCTCAGGCATCGCCCTAATAAATCTATAATGTGTTTCGTTTCTAAACCCTATAATTTGCATTAATGGTAAATAATAGTAAGAATAGCCAGCGTTTTCATTGTAATGAAATTGGAACTTTAAAAGTTCATAGAAACCGAACTCATCAACGTCAAACATATAGTGTTTTCCATTAGATTTTTCCGTGACTGTTTTATGTAGAATCTGCGTCCAATTTTCACTATCATTACTACCCCAAATTGTAACAGAATCAGGCATTCCACCGCTATAGTCCCTGTGAAACATCATAGCAAAATTCGTTACCATAACAGGCGAAGGGTATCTAACATAGCAAATAATATCTCCTAAATCTTTATAGAATCTACCACTGTAAGTTGTATGTGTAACTCCAAACTGCACATCATTATCAAATATATTTGAGTAGTCTCTCTCGTTTTGCTCGTTACCAGTTAAAGATAAAATTCCATAAAAATATGATCCTGGACCTACTTGCGTCCTTCCATTAGGACACGCTCCAGCTTTTAACCTTTCTTGTTTATACCCGCAAATTTGTTTCGGTATAATTATCCATTTCCCATTTGATGAATGTATATTAAAAATACTTTCTCCGTGTCCGACTTCTAATTGTTGCATAGAAAATCCATCAAAATTAAGCACATTTGATTTCGTGCTGTACACATATAATGTAAATTCAATTGATGAATTCTGCGGTTCATTAAGTAATGAAGTATCAACTGTGATACTTGTTGTGTCCGAAACACTCAAACTGTAATCAGTTATTCTATCTTCCAAAACAATGCATCCATTTGAGCATTGTTTCCTATTTGCTTTGTATAATGTGCTATTCGCACGTGCTGGTAATAAAGTGATATTTTCCATCTCTAACCTCCTATTTTATTAATAACGCCATATTCTTTAATTCTGCCTCTGGGCCGATTGTAACTCTTATTATCAATGAATACGCTAAACAACTTATATTTTCATCCTCAGTTAAGGTGTTGAAATTTTCGCCTCCATCAATTGAATAACTGAAAGTTACTGTGTCCGTGTGTTCACTTTTAAAATGAATCAAATGCGATCTCTCTCCAAATTGAATCTCATTCAAATCAAACACTAGGTCATCTTCTAACGAAGCATTCTTAACGCTCCCATGCCCTACATTGTAGTTCGCTAAAACATCTTCTACATATTCTGACTGTATACCGTCAAAATCTTTAAACTGTTCTAACCAAATACCTACAAATCCATTTACGTGTGCGTAGAAGTATATATCACTCTTAAAATTCAAATTAGCAACCGCCGAACCTGTTTCATTTGACAAATACTCCCACTCGCAACTTTTTGTGTGTCCGTCAACCTTAGTCAAAACCATGCCAGGTAACCCTCCGACTGGTACGCCTGTATCGTCCCAACTTAGGTCCCCGTCCAAATTTGACTTTTTGACAAGGGTTTGCCCCGGCAACCCCCCGTCTGGGATAATAGTTGACCATCGTACGTTGTAGTCGTCTCCGTTAACTTTAACTAGTGCTTGCCGTGCAGTTCCATTTTGCGGGATACCTACAACCGTTTTCCAATGCACTTGATAATCCGAATTGCTTGACTTAGCCAGGACTTGCGAAGTTTGTCCCCCCTCAGGTAAAGTTTCTAACTTTCCCCATGCGTAGCCACCGTTTGAATCCTTTATCAGGGTATCTCCAGCGTTTCCACCATTCGGGATAATAGTTGCCCATTCTACGTCGTAATCCGTATTCGAAGCCTTAACTAGGGCTTGCCCAGTGTTCCCTGAATCTGGTAACGCCTCCAGTGTTCCCCATGAAAAATCCAGATTATCATCCGAATTTTTAATCAGGGTCTGCCCCGTTTGTCCCCCGTTTAAAGTCTCAGCATTAATGCTATCAGCCCATGTGGTATCGTAATCCAAATTGCTCGCCTTAACCAGCACTTGCGAAGTTGTCCCCCCTGGACTTACCCCTCGTCCCGCAGGACCTTGCGCTCCGTCTAATCCGTTCTTACCGTCTTTTCCATCTTTTCCGTCTTGCCCGTCTCTACCGTCTTTACCTCGCAATTGATTGGTAGTCTCAGTGTAAACGTTTACGTCATATCCATTCTGATTAATTGGGTATTGCTCTACCGAAGTAACCGTCGGTTCACCAATCGTAAACGTAACCTTCAATATATCTCCTTCGGTCGGTGTTCCTGTTATTGTGATACCATATTGCGCAATGTTTACTTGATCTTCACCTAAATACCAGTGACTGTCTGTGTACGTAAACTCATATATACCATCCGCAGTTTTTTTCGTCATAAATGTTTCTGCGTTAACTGTAGCCTCCGTGATAGTCTCCGAAGCTTTCAATACCTCAGCGATTGGGTCAAGGTATTCTGCTGTTACATATCCTACTGGTACGTCATTAAATATTAACCACGTTCCATTATAATACTGATACGCTCTTAATGGTTCTGAACTAATATCTAACCAAACATCACCATCTGTTAACTTAGGCTCATCTTCTATAGTAGGCATAAATTTCTGTCGACGAATAACATTTGTACCAGGCAGAATATATGCCCCAGATTCAGATAGCATGACATATCCGCTATGTTCAACGAATAAAACAGGAACATTATTCTGCATAAAATACTTATTTCCATCTGCCGAGCTAGCATAAATCGCAGGATATTGATTAAATTCTAATCCTGATGCAACGTTGTTATACAGATTAACCATCCCAAGAGAAGACCCTCCAAGATTGTCCATCTCATCTGCGGTTATTGTAATCTTTTGAATATACTTACCATCAGGAATATCAAGTAGTACGTCTTGAGTCTTAAGCAATGTTATCTTATCGCATAATACACGAGTAGCACCTCCCCAATATGTTAACGTTATTGTAAGATTATTAAGCAAACCTTCCGCATCTATATCGTTATACCTAAACAATAACTTAGCATTGCTCGTTTCTGCTGGCGTTTCTAAAAATTCATATTCTGTTTTAAATTCTGTCCACCAATCATTAAACTTAACTATAATATTAGGAGATCCCCACATCTCGTTAAATTCACTGATTGTAGAAGTGATTTTTGCTGTAGATAAATCGAACATTGGAGTCGCATTTTCAGGATCAGAAAGAAGATCGTAATAGTTTGATCCTGTCTTGAAATATACTTTGTTAGATTTACCTCTCCACTCATCATGCCATTTTTCAATGGTTTCCTGTCTTATCCTTGTCTCCCATATGGTTTCGTCCATACGCAATTGAACGTTAGTAATTTGTAGGTGATTTGAATTCCTACTGTAATTACAATATACATCCATTGTAATATCGAATTTTATTGACCTAATATACTTATTGTTATAATTGCTTGGGATAGAAATACTCTTGTTTATCCATCCACTTCCATTTGACGTATAAGTTGATGATGAATGGCAACAATAAGAAGTCCCGTCAGTAAATATTACATATACTCGTAAAGAACGTGATCTATGGTTATAACCATAATCGCAACATCCACTGGGGAAATTATAGCTAAACGATAAAACTGCGCTCCCATCTATTCTAGGGGCAGTTGTAAAAGAAAACTGTAAATAAGTAGTTTTTGGATTATTTTTATAACTACTACTACTGAAATATGTGTAATAAGAACTATTAGTTCCAAATGCATGAGTAGTATTTACCGCAGTTTTTCCACTAGATATACTACCATTACTTCCGAACGAAGAAATCTTATTATTAGTAACTTTTTTAGATACTTTATATTCAACATCAATCTGTTCATATTCTACAACAGGAACTAATTTTGTTTCTATCCACAATAAATCTATCGTGCCTTGATCGTTAAGATTACAACTGTTCACACAGAAGTGTGTTGTATCTGATAATAAATCAACTTTAAGCAAATCCTGGCTTGTCGATACTTTTTCTAACGACAGATGCCGACCTGGAATTAAAAGATTCTGTTTTTTCTCTAATTTCTTCTCAACTTCGAATTCTGAAAGAAATCTAAGTGGTTTAGAAATACCGAACTCTCCGTCATGGACTTCTCCATCAACAATATCCACGCTACCAGCTAGAGCTAGCATAATGTCTGAATCTACAAATCTATTGGTATTCGCTCTTCGTATTTTCCATCTATTTTCACTATTATTGAAGTAGTAGCAATCTTCTTCGCTTATTGCATTTAACTCCGTAATTGCATCGTCTTCATTAGTAAAAAATGTGAATTGAGAGGCTTTAACAACCAATATATCTTCATTGCTTGTACCAAAGAAAATATATCTACCTCCTTCAGTAACAGTTCTTGATACTGTGTTCGTAAATTGAACTATACTATTCTTAAGAGTACCGTCATCCTCTATTCCGTTAGAGAATAAGAACTTTGTGTTTTCATAAATAGTGAAAGTATATCCGTTGGGATTCTTAGTACACACTGGAGCTGTCGTATAATTCAATATAGTGCTGTATAGTCTATTACTTTTTATCGAATCAATATCTGATTGAAATACTCTTCTCCAAAATTTGGTTGTTACTCCATTTTCACTAGGTTTGGTAGTATTGTTGCTTCTAAGAGAATAATAAACACCATAGTCACCTGTCGTGGGATCTGTATATCCACAAACCCCTCCTAAATCATAAGCGAATGGTTCTCCATCGTTCTCTTCTTCCGTGATGAAGTACTTTACTCCTTTTTCCTGTAATTCCCTTATTGCATTAGTAATATTAAAAAATAACCCGTTAAAATTTGTTCTCGATAGATTTCGTGCGTCATCAGGATCAGATGTAGCATCTAACTCATATCCTTCTACCCATCCTTCCTCATAAGATACATTTCCATCACCTTGTGAATTCATTGGTATCTGAGTAACTTCTCCATTTTTAGCAAATGGATTTTTAAAATAGTACGTCATTCTTCATCTCCTCCATTTTGTATTACACGCTTCACCCCAACTGGAGCGTATAGCATATTCGAAAACAGCACTATGTTTAGATACTCTTCACTGAGAGGCACATCAAAATGGAAAGTCAGTGTATTTGTCTCAGTAGAATACCTAGCATATGGTTTATTTTCAGGGAAAATATGTACTAATAGTTTATTGATATCGTACAGAGACCCATTGCTATTGAACATATACATCTGTGCTTTGATAACCTTACGTAACTGTTCTTTCGAAAGCGTTAATATATAAGAACTTAAAGAGAAATTAGCTTGATAGAAGTTTCTATGCGATTCTCCGAATCCAAACGTTTTTACACCTAATTTGTAGGTTAAGTTTATGTATTCGTTACATCCTAAAATAATCGCCCAAATAATCAGACCAAAGTAGTTAGCTGTATCTACATTGAATACATCTCTATACCAATCTTCCCAAAATTCGGTCGTTGCATCATCATAGAATTCCTGCTTATCATTGATTAATGATTTAAGTCTTTCAGCTTTATCATATTGCCATAGTACGCTTTGCAGGATATCGATTGAAAAATCTAGATCATAGTTTTTCATGAGTTAAACCTTATCGTTATATTTTCGTTTTTAATTCTAGCTATTTCATTAAGGTTTATATTAATAACATCACTGGATAAACTTTTTCCGTGTTTAGCTATCATTACTTTGTTTACGAAAACTCCTGGAACTGCAATATTTATTGCACTAGATATTTCAAAAGGAGATACTTCCTGCCCTACCTGTAATCCATCAACATTCTCAATGTTACCGTACTGATAATCAAGAATTGCCGCATTAATAGCTTCTTTTACATTACCTGTTCCGCTATCTACTTTTACGTATACTTTAACATCTATTTCTACCTCATTTGGTCGATCAAATGCTACTTCATATTCTTGCTCTGTCCATGGATCCGTTACCATTACAGTGGTATCACCAGAATAGTCACATCCTGCGGAATTAGTCATGTATAACGCCATAGCTATGTCTTCATCCGCTCCTCCATATGCGCATACATACAAGCTATGAGGCTTAAGCGTAACGCCTTTATATGTTTGATTCCTCGATCTGTAATTGTGATAAATACAAAAAGATTGAATATTTTCTACATTAGCTAATTTGGATTTAACATCACCTAAAAAAGAACGCCCATTGTATAGAGTATTCAATCTTCTCCGTTTTAAATCATAATCAGATTCTTTCTCAGCACCTAAAATACCATCTAACGGATTAGTTACTGTTTCCCATCCTATAACAGTAGTCCTAACAACTGAAAGATCTCCAGCAGAACAAGGTATACTTCCAAAATCTTTAGACGCAAATATACCATCACATTCTCCATCTTCACCTATAACTACATCGTTAATAAGAACAAAGATATCATCGTTAGAATTAGAAGCTTCCGAACCAGCAGGGATTTCTGTTCCAGGCACTCCTCCTAACTTAGCGATAACAACTGTTTGAGTAGAATTCTTTCGATAGCAACCAGTTAAGGCACTTAGAGCATCTAAAAAGATTCCGAAGCTTGAATTCGGATTAAAACAGTTAGCGATTGCGGCATTTATTCTCAACGTTTCTATTCTACCCAACGTTTCTGCCTCTATTAATCTTCCTTGAGGTGTAGAAGCATCCAAATTTAAGTCGTTACCCAACGCATCTTTAAATTCTTCTTCAACTTGTTGCTTAATATCTGAAGTATCAGGGACAATTAACCCTTTTTCGGTTAAATATTGGTATAGGGAATCAGCCATTGATCGTGACCTCCTCATCGTATTTCGTTTCCAACTCAATTATATATGAAAGTACGTCATTTTGCGATTTAAACTCTAAGTTTTTTATACTTGTCACGGTAGGTTCTTTTTTTGCCGTAGACATCAAATAAAATTGAAATAGGCTTAAATCTGGATTACTACTTTGAAGGATATCCAAATATGGAATACCATCCTCAGTATTCAATGGTATTTCTCCTTTTAATGTGCGAATTTTATTAGCCACAACCATGCCAGTAGCCTCCGCATCTTCTGAAATACAAATATTGCCTTCTTTTAAATAAATATCATTGTTAGCATCGATTGATATAGTCCTCATTGCGGTCCTCCTGTAGGTCCATGCACACCTTGGTGAGTATGACCACTAAGAGATTTACCAGCACCTGTCACATCACCACTTGCACTAATACTGCTACTCACACTTAAGCTACTTCCGATACTCGTACTTCCGCTAACAGATAGTTGACCATCTATTGATACCTGACCTTTAATATGTACGTTAGATGCAGAAATATTTATATTGCTATCAGCTTTTACATCACCATTTTTACACTTGGCTGTTAAATTTTCTTCTACTGTGATGTTAGCATTTTTAGATTTAGCTTCTAGTGTCTCTTTTACAGTTACTTTAGCACTCTTAGATTCAGCTATGAGCTTATCGGTTGTAACTATCGAAATCTGATCTTGCTTTAGCGTAACCGTAGATTCCTTCTTTTCTCCTTCTCCTCCTGAGCCAGAAGTAGAGTAAATTTTGATAGTATCAGCAGTTAACGATATATCCGTCTCTTGTTTCTTTTGCGAAGAAGACGAGGATTTTTCTCCTCTTTTTTCCCCATGACCAGAGTGAATATCGATCTTATCTGACGTTAAAGTTATGTAAGTTTCCTGAGTTTTCTGGCTTTCTGAGGAATTATCCCCCTGAGTAGAAGAATTTGATTCCTTTGAAGAAGATGATGATTTTTTATTATCTTTTTCTCCATCCTTCTTCGGCTGTCCAGCGAAAATCTTAACTGTATCTCCTGAAAAGGTCATCTTTAAGTTTCTGGTTAATGACTGCAACACGAAGTTGGTTTTATCATCATCATCCAGATTAAATTTATTAACCTTATCAGGGAAAAAGAATGAATCCTCGATACAGTGTGTACGCTCTGTATTCGGATTAATTGCGGTTAACTGTTGCTTAAACAGAGAAATATCTCTGTCGCACGATAGCAACCATCCCGTATCTCCCTTTTTAAGAGGGAAATTAATCATAAATCCTCCACCAGCGAAAGAGAAAACTGGAACTTTAATTTCAGCTCTCTTGATATACTTATCTGTTGATGTTTTCTCGTTAACTGCTGGGGTAACTTTTACGATATTTTTATCTCTTTCGTATTCAACCACTATGGCTGGAATACAAACTTCAAATGCAGACTTTCTACTATCATAGATGTAATCAGATGCGACCACATCGCTAACCTCACATGCAGGAGGATATGACGGAACAGCCTGTATATTTTCCTTTTCAATGACTTCCATTACATTTGATTCCTTCTACAACTAAAGTCTACATAAAATTCTGTTCCTCGCAAACTGCCTACGTAGGTTATTGCATACACCCAGTATTGCCCATTAGCAGATGGTACTAACTCAGATTGAACGGACACTCTATCACCTACTCTTACTGAGCTGTCCATTAACGCTCTTACATCTACACCGAACTGGGTTAACTTAGGAATCTCTATCATTCCACTGGATGCGGATAATACTTTTACTACTCCCCCTTTAGGATTTTTATCTATAACCTTTAGCTTATCTTCGTCTTCGAAAGCGTATACTAATCCTAAATTATTTACCTTCCTAATCGCATCTGTAACGCTTCCAGTAAACGAGAAAGCATCTACTGTCTTAGTTATTTTAGATTTCCAATCCAAACCTAATTTCGCCCAATCAGCTATCTTTTGGCATACATTCTTTAGAGGCATTTTCTCCTTATCTTCAGAAATAATGCTTTTGCTCGTCATATTGCATGAATTAAAGAAATTTTTATTAGCTTGAATATCCAGCCAGATATCGCCTCCACGCCTCACAGGTTGAGCAGAGCATACGCATCCATCGAATATTTTGTTAACATCGTCATCGTATCCTGCATACAAAGCGATCTTCTTTTTACTATTCATCTGTTCAAACGGAGATAGAGCAGTTGTGAGGTATGTAATATCACTCATCGCAAGGTTAGCTATAGATATATTCGCCTCTGCTCCTGCGCTGTGAGCGTATTTCTTCACATTGAAATTAACGTTTAAATCCTCTACTTCCTTTATTTGAGAACCATTGCTAGTAAACAGAACTTTAATATGGCGAGTAGGAAAATCTTTACTCATTTATCCTCCTCGATATAGTAAAGCTTATGTAATTCGCCGAATTTTGTATACGTTGGGTATTCATTATCCTGGCATCTGAACGCTAAAACTCCTGATAATCCAGGGATAGATATCTTAGAATTAGGAAAGCAAATTGCTGAATAACAATTTACTTTATCACCTTCTACGCTTAGCAATGTAAGTTCTTTTGAGGTCTTTACCGTAATCTCAAATAGAGATGCTCCTAAATTAACTCTGAAACTCTGATTCGGAATTTTCTCTAAAGGTATTTCATACATGATTATCCTCCAATCGCCCATGTGGTAAAGTCTCCGAGCATAGAAGTATCCGTCAACTGTTTAGTTCCAAATTTGATTGTTGAATTGTTAGAAGTACCGAGGGCGGAACTAAGCAATCCTCCATATTGTGAGGAAGCAACTAAAGCTTCTTTCATTTGAATAGTAAACAGCATACGATTGACTCTTTCTGGGGTTTCATCGTGTGGTATTCCTACTATTTGAAGATTTTCGTATACATTAGTCTTAGTCTTCATAGATATATATGTTTTGTTTAAATACAAAGTTCTAAGTTCACTGTATTCATTCAAATAGTTATCTTCTGTAAAAGCAATGGTTACTGTTACTTGAATAGGCTGGAATACTTTGTGATCTGCGATCTTAGCACCACTTTCAAGAGGGTGTTCAGCTAACTGAGCTGTTTCAGATATAGAGCAAGCCATTATCGATGCTGTTCCTAATTTCTCTGCTCCATTAGCGTATATCTGTACGGGCTTTATGTCAGATAAGTAACTTGATAAAGAACTTAGTCCTATACCAGTATATGAACCGATCATTGAACTAACAGAAGAACCCAACGAACCAAAAGAAAGTGCATTAAGATCAATAATAGCCATTATCTACCTCCTGCCGCATGGTATAGTCCTGAGTTTCTAGTTATTTCAAAGAACTGATCGTTATTTATCGGTGTCTGGAAATAATTAGTATTATTCGTAGTAGAGTTGTTAGTGGTTATATTATTTGTATTTTGATTTACTATTTCCTGCGTACTCATCACAGGTTTATCTGCTAATAAGTTCAAATCACTCTGAACCCCTTTCTGTATTATGTCATTGGCAGTAGGGCTTTTAGATTCTTGATTTTGATTTATACCCATTAAATTTTTAAACCATTGAATAGCCTCATCCGATTTATTACTAGCGTACTCACCTACTGCATTTACCTTCTCTTTACTTGCATTTTTTATATTGTCCCACAAAGAAGAAAATCCATCAGCAATTCCCTCAGCTATAGTCTCAGCTATAGATTTTTTTATGGATTCTTTGTTCTTCTTCCAGACCTCTTTAAATTTATCTATGGAATTCTCAGCGATATTTCCCATCTTCTCTGAAAAAGTCTTATTCTCGCTATCTTCCACGCCCAACGCTTCCCAAAAATCTTTATTGAATTTAGCTACGGCTTTCTGGAATTTCTCGCTATTCTGTAATCCACTTACTGCGCCCTCAAACAGCTCTCCTATTTTCCGAATTAACGCTTGAGACGTAGTTTCATCCTCCTTTGCTTCTAAAGAATCTCTTAGCATGTCAGTAAAAAAAGTAGACATGGATTTAGATGCTTTCTTATTCTTAGAAAACTTATCGAATTCTTCTTCTAAATTCTTTTGGAGGTTATCAAACCAAGCTTTAATACTCTTGTATGTTTCAGTACCTTGAAGCCATTTTATAAATTCATTGTATAGCTCCTTCATGTACTCGATAAAAGGATTAACTTCCTCTCCTTTCTCGTTTACCTTGAATCCTAGTAACTTTTTAATACTATCTTTAACTGGTTTAATCTTAGGTTCGATTATTTTTATAAGATCATCTAACATTGTAGAGAACATGTTACCTATGGCTGTTACCCATCCATGATCTTTCGCATCTTTTTCAACCTGATCCCATAGACCAATAAAATATTTACCTATTTCTGTATTAGATATTTTATTTTTTATAGTTTTAAACGTTAATTCAAATGTATCCGCAATTCCCTGTCCTAAAGCTTTTATTTTATCAATTAAGCTAGTATCTTCATTGGTCATTTCCTCCCAAACATCTTTCCAAATACTTTTTACTCCAGAAAGATATTCACTTTGTTCTATGTAATCTTTTACTGTTTTCTCTACATGATCTTTAAGATTTTTCCAGTCAGTATCGAATTTCTTTACGGCATCTTCACCTATGCCGAATAACCTACCCATTAAGGTATTGTTTCTAAGCTTTTTATCTAATTCAGCATTCCCAGTTTTCTTTAAGCGTTTCCATACTTTGTAATCCTCATGAAGTAGACCTCCTCCAGCAACGGCTAGTCCCATTAACCCTTTCGGACTGGTAAGCAGGGAAGCTAATTTCCATCCAGCATATAACTTTCCTATAAAAAGTACCTTTTGGGCTATTCCCTCCAATACTTCTCTATGCTTTAAGAGATACAGAGAACCATTTCTAATTGCACTTACAATGCTTTGTAGTTCTGGGTGAAACTGAACGGACATAGTTTGTGCCATGCCTTTAAATAAGATAACCATTTCTCGGATATCTTTAACTAAAGCATGACTGGCTTCTAGAGTTTCCTCATCCATGAAGTTGAGTTCATGCGCTCTCTTCAGTTCTTCGTTTACACCCTTTAATCCTTTTTGTAGCAACTGTATCGTTGGGTTATCCAAGCCTAGCATACGACCGAAATCTACTTGCTGTGCTTTATTCATACCCTCCATACGTTTAGCAATATTTCTGAGTAATTGCTCTGGGTCATTGCTAAATGCTAAACCATATTTAGATGCCGCAGAAGTCAGCGCACCTCCGCCCGTTGTGCGCACTTGTTGAATCATTGATTGCAAGTGTGACAAAGTGCCTACAGCAGAAGAAAGCCCTCCACCGAACTGCTCTGTAGCAAACCCCAATTCTCTCATGGATTGGGTAGCAATACCTGTCATATTGCTTACATTGTAGAGTTGTTCGTTGTCATCCGTAAATGACATGATTGTACGTAACGTTCCATATGCCGCGATGAGTGGTGCGACTACACCCATCAGGTTATCTAGCTTTACTTTTTGAGCTTCGGCTTGCTGTCCAAAGAAATCAGTTAAGCCTTTAGCCGCTTCTTTAACCTTTTCTTGCCCTTCAGGCTTGAACAAGAACGTAAACGTATCTAATATCATGCCTCACCTATGCTTCTTCATCCTCAACCACTCGTTATACCTAGGTACAATGATTGCTTCCTGCATCTTGTACGCTTCTTCTAAGGTGTAGTATTCGTGGAGTTCCCTGTAAGTTGCGACTTTTTCTGAAACCAAGAATCCAACAAGGCTGTCAATATTTTTATAACTTTTCCCTCCAGCATCCCCGATAAACTCTGGAGAAAACTTGATGTCGCACCATTCTGAAAAAAACTGAAATTATACTTAATCATAGCATACTCCAGTTCTACCAATTGCTCCCAATCAGTAATGTGCTGTTTCACGAGCAATGGTGTATCAAGTCGTATCCATTTTCCGTTGGGCAGTTCTTTCTCAACGAATCCCATACTTTTAAGAGCTACTTCCTGAGATGATTGATATTCACCTAATTTC